>SXGR01145964.1_pt1 | contig 24274 bp, 25 predicted proteins | sample 3174711 | NCBI WGS metagenome assembly SXGR01 (sample SAMN11356860, study PRJNA531348) | freshwater metagenome | isolation source: freshwater sample F1-60 | place: China: Fuxian Lake, Yuxi | collected 2017-12-25
AGCGACGGCACGCTCAGTAAGCAGATGAAGTCGACTAAGGCGCACAGCTGGCTGTCGTGGATCGGCGGCAAGGGCATCTACCAGGAAGCCAAGTTCGAAGAAGACGCCGAGAAGGTGGTCGAGTACTACCGCAACAAGGGCTACATCAGCGCCCGTGTCGGTACGCCGGAGATCAAGACGCTCGAGGACAGCAAGGACAAGAACACGCGCTGGGTCGAGTTGAGCGTGCCGGTGGACGAAGGCCCGCGCTACAAGGTGGGCGAGTTCACGTTCGAGGGCAACAAGATCGTCAAGACCGAGTTTCTGCAGCCGCTCTACAAGTTGAAGACCGGGGACTGGTACAGCGACAAGCCGATTCGCGCCGGCCTGGTCAAGACGCGGGAAGTCTACGGCGCCGGCGGCTACTTTGAATTCACCGGGTTCCCCGACCTTGCGCCGGTGGAAGCGGCGACCGGACCACTGGCCGGTCCGGCCGAGCCGACCGTGAACGTCGTCATGCGCATGCAGGAGGGCGAGCAGTACTTCGTCAATCGCCTGACCTTCATCGGCAACACGACGACGCGCGATAACGTGATTCGCCGCGAAGTGCGGTTGGTCGAAGGCGCGCCCTTCAACACCGAGTCGCTGAAGTACAGCATCAAGCGCTTGAACCAACTCGGCTACTTCAAGCCGCTCGAAGAGGGCCAGGGCGTTGACGTCCAGAAGACGCCCGGGTCCAAGAACGAAGTTGACGTCACGCTGAAGCTGGAAGAGCAGAACCGCAACCAGCTTACCTTCGGCGCCGGCGTCTCGCAGTTCGAAGGCTTCTTCGGGCAATTGTCGTTCCAGACCTCGAACTTCATGGGCCGCGGCGAATCGCTGACCGTGTCGCTGCAGATGGGCTCGCGCTCGGAGAACTACCAGGTCGCATTCTCAGAGCCGTTTCTGTTCGATCGCAACATCACGGGTGGCCTCGACGTCTACAAGCGGACGCTGCGCTACATCGACCAGTTCACGCAGGAGGCCACAGGTGGCAACGTCACCGCGGGCTTCCCGCTGGCCGGCTTCTCGCGCATGTTCCTGGTGTACAGCTACGAAGCGGTGACCGTGTCGGACCTCAATCCACTGTATTATTCGGACGAACTGGTCCGCCGCAATCCGTACCTGGCTGACTCTCTGCTGATTGGCGAAGGCGGCCGCCGCACCATCAGCAAGGTGACGCCGAGCTTCGTGCACAACACGGTTGATAATCCGATCTTCCCGAACAGCGGCACTCGCTTGACCGGCTCAGTCGACTTCGCCGGTCGCGGTGGCAACACCAACTTCGTCAAGCCGCGGACCGAGTACGCGCGGTTCCAGCCGCTCAGCCGGCGGATGTCGATCGGGTTCCGCTCGCAGTTCGAGTGGATCCGTCCCTACGGCAGTACCACGACCCTGCCGATCACCGAGACGCTTTACCTGGGTGGCGAATACACCATCCGCGGTTTTGATATCCGCTCGATTGGTCCGCGCGATCCCAGTAACCCATCCCTCGTGCTGGGCGGCAATAAGAGCATGTTGTTCAACGGCGAGTTCCTGATCAACATCGCCGGTCCGGTGCGCCTCGTGCTGTTCTACGACACCGGCCAAGTGCGCGAAGTGGGAGAGCGATTTGGCTGGAAGGAAGACATCTTCCGGACCGTGGACCCGTCGACGCCGGTGATCTACGACCCGTTCTCGACCACGCAGCTCACTAACCCGAATGGGCCACCCACCTATCGCGAGGTCATCGGGCAGAGCGCCGCGTTCAAGACTTCGACCGGCGCCGAGATCCGGTTCTTCATGCCGGTGCTCAACGTTCCGTTCCGTCTGATTTTCGCTTACAACCCGTCGCGGTTCGGCGTGCTCGACAACAACCTGCAGCCGGCCAAGAAGTTTACGTTCAAATTCGCGGTGGGCTCGACGTTCTAGCCGTTACTTCAGTGCCAAGGAAACTCATGCGTGCATCCACGTTCGTCGCGGTGGCGTTACCCCTGTTGCTGGTCTCGGCAGGTTGCGACAGTGCCATCGATAGCTTTCCCACGACGCCAGACCCGGTCACCGTGACCGAGACGTTCACCGGCAGCGTCAACATCAATGGCGCGGCGACGCACACCTTTTTCACGACGGCCACCGGGGCGGTCACGGCGACCCTGACCTCGCTCGGCGAGAACCCGCCGTCGGCGATCGGGATCAGCCTGGGCACCTACGCCGGGTCCACCTGCAGCCTGGTGCTGACCAACGACAAGGCGACCGTGACCAGCGTCGTCACCGGGGTCGTGACCACGCTCGGTGGCAGTTTGTGCGTGCGCATTTACGACGTGGGAAGCCTGACCGGGCCCGCCGACTACGAAATCAAGGTCGAACACAAGTAGTGTAAAATCGTCGGCTTAGCGTGAACTGACTGAAAGGACCCTGGTAATGAGAGCTTTTGCTGTTGTTGTCGTGCTCAGCGTGGTGCTGACCGCATCTCCCACGTTCGCTCAGGCGCCTGCGGCGCCCGCCCCCGCCCCGGTCGCAGCGGCTCCTGTGCCGGCCCAGCCCGCCGCTCCGCGGCCCTTCCCGCAGGGCGCGAAGGTGGCCTATGTGGTCTTGCAGCGAATCGCCAACGAGTCGGCCGATGGCCGGGTGGCGACCACGCGCATCCAGGCGTTGCAGCAGAAGAAGGCCGTCGAGCTGACGAACAAGCAGACCCAACTGGCCGCCCTCCAGGGCCGCCTCGAGAAGGAAGGCGCCGTGATGAACGCCGCCGTCGCCGCCGACGTGCAGAAGCAGATCGAAAAGCTCAACGTCGAAGTGCAGCGCTTTACGCAGGACGCGCAGGCCGAAGTGCAGGAACTGCAGCAGCAGCTGCAGGGTGAATTCCAGCAGCGCCTCGAGCCGGTGTTGCAGGTGGTCGCTGCCGAGATGGGCCTGCAGTTCGTCTTTAATGGCCCGGATGCCGGCCTGGTGTGGGCGGATGCGGCGCTCGACATTTCGGCGGAAGTCATCAAGAAGCTCGATTCGGCCAAGCCCGTCACGGCGAAGCCGGCTGCACCCACCAAGCCGCCCGGGCAGTGAGCGCCGGGCTCCCCGCGGTTCTCGATCGCCTGAACCATCGCTTTCCCTCGCTCCTCGTCGATACCATCGACGAGCATGAGCCGGGAAAGCGGATGGTGGCGATCAAGAACGTCACCGTCAATGAAGACTTCTTCCGGGGTCATTTTCCCGGCAAGCCGCTGATGCCGGCGGTGCTGATGATCGAGGCGCTGACGCAGGTCGCGACCGCCTTGCTGCTCGATCGCAATGGCGCGTTTGCGACCTCGCGGGTCCACCTGCGAGGCGTCGACGGTGCCAAGTTCCGCCGCCAGGTGGTACCCGGCGATCGGCTCCGCCTGACGGTGACCTTGAAGCACACCAAGGGCTCGCTCGTGCGCGCCGCCGCCTCGGCTGATGTCGAGGGCCAGGAAGTGGCCGAAGCCGAGCTGGTTCTGATGGTGACACCGAGCACCGACATCGATCCGTCGGCACGAGTGCACACCGGCGCGGCAATCGGTGCCGGCACCGTCGTCGGTGCCTTCGCGACCATCGGTCCGAGTGTCCGGATTGGTCGCAACTGCAAGATCGGTGCCTCGGCCGTGATTGACGGGCACACGACCGTAGGCAATGGTACGGAGATCTATCCGTTCGCGTCGCTCGGCTTGCCGCCACAGGACCTCAAGTACCGAGGCGAGCCGACCCAGTTGGTGATCGGCGAGGGCAATATCTTCCGCGAGTTCGTCACCATCCACCGCGGCACGGCCGGCGGCGGCGGCGTGACGACCATCGGGCATCGCAACCTGTTTATGAACTACGTCCACGTGGCGCACGACTGCCACGTCGGCAACGAGACCATCTTCGGGCCGCACGCCACGCTCGGCGGACATGTCTCGGTCTCGGACTTCGTCAACGTCAGCGCCGGTTCGGCGGTTCACCAGTTCTGCCGCGTGGGCCCCTACGCGTTCATCGGCGGCTACTCGGTCATTACCAAGGACGCGCTCCCGTACGGGCGGACGGTCGGCAGCCGTCCAGCTCGTATTTTCGGCCTGAACCTGATCGGCCTGAAGCGGCGCGGCTTTTCGGACAGCACGCTGAAGAAACTGCGGGCGGCGTATCGCTACCTGCTGCAGTCGAAGCTCAACACGACCCAGGCGATGGAGCGGATCGAGCAGGACCCGGCACTGTCGTGCCCCGAGGTCGATAACCTGGTGCAGTTCATCCGCAGCGCCTCACGCGGAGTGATCCTACGGCGCGGCGGCAAGAAGGCGGAAGGGTCCGCCGAAGACTGATGAAGATCGGTCTAATTGCGGGGAACGGCCGGTTCCCGTTCCTGGTGCTCGAGGCTGCGCGATCGCTCGGCTACGCGGTCACTATCATTGCCCTCAAGGAGGAAGCCTCCACTGAGATCGACGAGGCCGCGGCCCGCTCGCCGAAGGCCATCGTGCACTGGATCTCGATCGGGCAACTGGGCACGTTTCTCAAGATCCTCAAGGACGCCGGCCTGACGCAGGCGGTGATGGCCGGACAGGTCAAGCACATCAAGATTTTCGGCGGCTTCGTCCCTGACCTGACGGCGATGGCGTTGCTGTCGCGGATCAAGTCGATGAACACCGATGCGCTGATGGCTGCGGTGGCCGACCTCATGCACGAGCACGGCGTCGAACTCGTCAACTCCACGGCCTTCCTGACACCGCTGCTCGCGGCAGCCGGGCAGTTGAGTGCCCGCGCCCCGAGCGAGTCAGAGCGTCAGGATCTCGACTTCGGCTACCGCATGGCCGACACCATTGCCGGACTCGACATTGGCCAAACCATCGCCGTGAAGCACCAGGCGGTTGTTGCCGTTGAGGCCATGGAGGGCACCGACGAGACCATCGCACGGGCCGGACACCTGGCAGGCGATGGCGTTACCATCATCAAGGTGGCCAAGCCCAACCAGGACATGCGATTCGATGTGCCGGTCGTCGGGCTCGCCACGGTCCAGGCGATGCGCGTGGCGGGTGCCACGGTGTTGTCGCTCGATGCCGGGCGCACGTTGATCTTCGATCGCGAGGCGTTCTTTGCCTCGGCCACCGAGGCCGGGATTGCGATTGTCGGGAGGCCGAAGTGAGGGCCATGGTCGTCGGCGTCGGGCACCTGGGCCAGCACCACGCGCGCATTCTCGCCACGCTGCCCGGCGTGACGCTGGCCGGCGTCGTCGATACCGACCTGGCGCGTGCCGGCCGGATCGCCGCGGAACGTGAGACGAAGGCGTATGCCGACGTCAGCGAGGTCCTTGGGAAAATCGACGTGGCGGTGGTGGCAATACCGACCGAGAACCACGCGCGAGTAGCGCAAGTCCTGCTCGAGGCCGGCGTGCATACCCTGGTCGAAAAGCCGATTACCCAAACCGTTGCCGAAGCAGACGCGCTGATTGCCTTGGCCAAGTCGCGCGGCGTGGTGTTGGCGGTCGGACACAGCGAGCGCTTCAATCCGGCGGTGGTGGCCGCGCGTCCGTACGTCAAGGATCCGCGCTTCATCGAGGTCCACCGCCTTGGACAGATGCCGGGCCGCAGCCTCGACATCGACGTCGTGCTCGACCTCATGATTCATGACCTCGATTTGGTCTTGAGCCTGGTGCCCAGTGACGTCGAGGGCGTGGAAGCCGTGGGCGTGCCGGTGCTGACGCCACGCATCGACATCGCCAATGCGCGGCTGCGTTTCGCGAATGGCTGCATCGCCAACCTGACTGCCAGCCGCATCAGCCGTGAACCGGTCCGTAAGATCCGTTTCTTCCAGCGGGACGCCTACCTGTCGATCGATACCGCGGCGCGGGAAGTCGAGATGTGGCGCCTGGTGCCGCAGCCCACTGGGGTGCCGGCGATTGGCGGCGGTAAGCTGGAGGTGGCCAACGACGAAGCGCTGAAAAGCGAACTTGAGGATTTCCTCGGGGCCGTCCGCGACGGCCGCGCGCCGGCCGTGGGCGGCGAACAAGGCCGCGCCGCGCTCGCGCTGGCGACGCGGATTGTCGAACTGATGGGACCCCAGCTGTGAGTATCAACACCGCGATCGCCGACCGCGCACGTGCCAACGAAGCCTTGACCGCAGCAGAGCTCGACGAACTCGCCACGGCCGACGTCCTGTCGCTCGGCATGCTCGCCGACGAAGTGCGGCGCGCTCGCGTCGGTGACGCCGTCACGTTTGTGCGGGTGAGGGCGAGTGGGGCTGGAGCGGGTGAGGCGGCTGAGGTGCGTATGACTTCGCTTCCTGAGACGCTTGCCGCGACCGTGGCCGCGGTCGCGCAGGCAAAGGCCGCGACCGGCGGCTCCGCGCTGAGCGGCTTCTCGCTGGCGGACATCATCGACCATGGTTGGGGCGACCTGGCCGGCGTGTTGAAACAGCTGAAGCAGGCTGGTCTCGGCGCCATTGTCGAAGCGCCACTGGATCGCCTCAGCAACCCGGAGGCGGCCTTGCAGGCCTGCCAGGATGCCGGCATCACGGTTCAATGTCTCTCGTTGCAGAAGCCCAACGCTGAAGGCCGCACACCCATGCTGATGCAGGCGCGGGCACTGGCCGCTCGCTTCCCCTGGCTGACGACCATTGCACCGTTGCCACGTGAGCAGTCCATTGCGGTGCCCACTACCGGGTATGACGATGTGCGGGCCGTGGCGCTCGCGAGATTGGCCTTGCCGGGGGTGCCGAACGTGCAGGTGGATTGGACGCAGTACGGTCCAAAGCTGGCGCAGGTCGCGCTGACGTTTGGTGCCAACGACCTGGATCGCGTATCGGTCACCGATGACGAGACGTTGGGCCGCCGCCGCACTTCGCTCGAGGACGTGACCCGGAACATCGTCGCCGCAGGCTTCCAACCGCGCGAGCGGTCTGCTCAGGCATGACCGCTCTGCGTCTCGGCGCGGTCTCGTACCTGAACACGAAACCGCTGGTGTATGGCCTCAACGCCATCCCCGAGCAGTTTGACGTACGGTTCGACGTGCCCGCGAAATGCGCGACGCTGCTGCACGAGAGGAACGTCGACCTTGGATTGATCCCTGCCATCGAGTTCCTCCGAGGTGCCGACGACTATTGGATGGTGCCAGGCGTCGCGATTGCATCCGAAGGCGATGTCGCCTCGGTGGCGGTGTTCTCGACCAAGCCGATCGAGCAGGTCGAGACGATTGCCCTCGACCTGAGCTCTCGCACCTCGGTGGCGCTGACGAAAATCTTGTGTGCGAAGCGATGGGGCGTTGCCCCGGTGTTCATGTCGGCCGAGCCGGAGCTGGCCGCGATGCTGGCGCGCGCTGACGCGGCGCTGGTGATTGGCGACCCGGCCATGGCGATCGATGCCGCCGCACTCGGCCTGCACAAGGTTGATCTCGGCGGTGAATGGAATGCCATGACCGGCCTACCGTTTGTGTATGCCATGTGGACAGGGCGCCGGGGGGCGGCTTCCCCGGCCCAGTGTTCGGCCCTGCGCAAGGCCCGCGACGACGGCGAGGCCAACCTGGCGAGAATTGCTGCACAGGCAGGCGCGGGTGATGCCGGCCGGACCGACCGGGCGTTGCGCTACCTGCGTGATAATCTCAAATACGGACTAGGCCAGCGTGAAGCCGCCGGGTTGCGGCGCTTTCACGAACTGGCCGTTGAATTGGGGCTGGCCGCTACGGTCAAGTCCCTGAACTTCTACTCCTAGACGATGGACCTCAAGGCGTTCGAGCAGCGAATTGAATCGGGTAGCCGTCTCAACGTCGACGAGGCGCTGCAGCTCTATCGTCACGCGCCCACCTACTGGCTGGGCCGGATGGCCGACGGCGTGCGACGCCGCAAGCATCCCGCTGGCGTCGTCACCTACATCATCGATCGCAACGTCAACTACACCAACGTGTGCGTCGCCCGCTGCAACTTCTGCGCCTTCTATCGCGAAGTGGGGCACGGCGAAGGCTACGTGCTGGGCTTCGACGAAATCTATCAGAAGATTGAAGAGACCAAGGCGCTCGGTGGCGGGCAATTGTTGCTGCAGGGCGGGCACAACCCTGACTTGCCACTGGCCTGGTACGAAGATCTGTTCCGCGGCGTGAAAGCGCGATTCCCCGACTTCAAGCTGCACGCGCTGTCGCCGCCTGAAGTGCTCCACCTCTCGCGCACGTCGAAGTTGCCGGTGCCGGAAGTGATTCAGCGCCTGATCGCATCGGGACTCGACAGTGTCCCTGGTGGCGGCGCCGAGATCCTGGTTGACCGGGTTCGTAAGCTGCTGAATTGTTACGCCAAGGCGTCGACTGACGAATGGCTGGGCGTGATGCGCGACGCGCACCAGGCCGGCCTGCGCACCACGGCGACGATGATGTACGGCACGGTCGAGACTGACGAAGAGCGCCTCGAGCACATGCTGCGGCTGCGCGATCTGCAGGACCACACCGGCGGCTTCACGGCCTTCATCACGTGGAGCTACCAGCCCGAACATACCGAACGCGGCGGCCGCGAAGCGACCGGCATCGAGTATCTGCGGACGCTGGCCATCGCCCGCCTGGTGCTCGACAATTTCGATAACCTCCAGGCGTCGTGGGTCACCCAGGGCGGCAAGGTGGGGCAGTTGAGCCTGGCTTTTGGCGCCAACGACATGGGCAGCGTGATGATCGAAGAAAACGTCGTGCGGGCGGCCGGCGCGGTCTATTGCATGGACGAAGTCGAGATTGTCCGCAACGCCGAAGACGCCGGCTTTGCCGCCAAGCGGCGCAACATGCACTACGAGATTCTCGGCGACCCGTTCTTCCGCGCACATCACGTTCCGCGCACGCTCGAGCTGTCAACCGCGCGAGAGGCGGGCGACACCTCGGAGCCGGTCGAGCTCGTGAACTATCCGGCCCGTAGCGCCGCCGGCAAGCGGCAGCGGTCGCAGCCTCCGGCGTCGCCGGTCGCATGACCACCTACCGGGCAGCCTGGGTGTGCCCGATCGATCGCCCCCCGATCAGGGACGGCCTGGTGGTCGTGGAGGCCGGACGAATAGTCGGGATCCGTGACCCGGGACCCGGGCAAACGCAATCCGGATCCCGGGCCACGGATCCCGGACCTCGCGATTTGGGCAACACCGTCCTTCTGCCCGGATTGATCAACGCGCATGTTCATCTGGAACTGTCCTGGCTTCGCGGACGCGTGCCGCCGGCCGGCAAGTTCACCGACTGGGTCAAGCAGTTGGTGGCCAGCCGCGGTGGCGTGGAGCGACCGGATGATCCTGCGGTGGTCGAATCCATGCGTGCGGCCATTGCCGAGCTGCACGCCTCGGGCACCGTCGCCGTCGGGGACATCAGTAATTCGCTGGCGTCGCCGGGGCCGATGCGCGACGCGGGCTTGGATGGCGTGGTGTTCCATGAGCTCCTGGGATTTACGCAGCGCGATGGCGCCGTCCTTGAGAAGGGGCGGGCGGCCCGCGCCGCGGCGCCCGGACGCGTGTCTCTGGCGCCGCACGCGCCGTACTCGACCTCGCCGGAACTCTTTCACGCCATTCGCGAGGCCGTAACAGGCGCCGCGTGCCCGATCATGAGCGTTCATCTCGGCGAGTCTCCCGAGGAGTCGGAACTGCTGCAAGGTGGCACCGGACCGTGGCGCCGGATACTGGAGTCGATGGGCCTGTGGCGTGACGACTGGCTGGTCCCGGCGTGCGGACCCGTGGAGTACCTGGATCGCCTTGGCGTAATCGACGCGCGTACGCTCGTGGTGCATGGTGTTCAGTTCGATGAGGCGGCTCTTTCGCGTCTCGCAACGATTGGCGCGACGCTCGTGACCTGTCCGCGGAGTAACCAGTGGGTCGGTGTCGGCGTGCCGCCGATCGAGCGGTTCTACCGATCTGGTGTGGCCGTTGCGGTCGGCACCGACAGCCTGGCCAGCGTCGAGGACCTGAACCTGTTCAGCGAGTTGAAGGCCATGCGACGGATTGCGCCCGCCGTGCCGGCACGGAAGCTGTTGGAGAGCGCCACGCTGGTTGGCGCGCGCAGTTTGGGCCTGGAGGCTGACCTGGGATCGCTTACCACGGGCAAGCGCGCCGAGATTCTCGCCATCGACCTGCCCGGCCCGGTGGATGATATTGAAGAGCATCTGGTCAGCGGCGTCGCGCCGTCTCGCATTCACCACTTGGGCACCTGTGGCAACTAATCGCCTCGTCACGTATTTTTCGTTTGTCCGCTTCAGTCATTCGGTGTTCGCGTTGCCGTTTGCGCTGACGGGCGCGTTGCTGGCCTGGCGTGAGGCGCCGTTTTACTGGAGCCAGGTCGCGTGGGTGATGGTGGCCATGATTTCGGCTCGCAGCGCCGCCATGGGTTTCAATCGCCTGGTCGACGCCCGGTTCGACGCTCGCAACCCGCGGACTGCCATGCGCGAGATTCCGCGCGGCGCCCTGTCTCGTGGCGAGGCCACGATCTTTGTCGTCGTGTCGTCCGCATTCTTTATCTTCGCATCGGTGCAACTGAACGCGGTCTGCGGCCTGCTGTCGCCCGTGGCCCTGGCGGTCGTGTTTTGGTACTCGATTGCGAAACGGTTCACCTCATATACACAAGCCTTCCTCGGCCTGGCCATGGCGGTGGCGCCGGTCGGCGGATGGCTTGCCGCCGGCGGGCGCTGGGGATGGGAGCCGTGGTTACTGGGGCTCGCCATCGGACTGTGGGTCGGCGGATTCGACATTCTCTATGCCTGCCAGGACCTCGAGTTCGATCGCGCCAATGGGCTAAACTCCATCCCCGTGCGCTTCGGCATTGCCCAGTCGCTGGTGATCTCGCGCGTAATGCACGTCGCGACCATCGTCTGTATGGCGGCACTGGCGTGGCTGATACCAATGGGCGCGATCTACCTGGCAGGCGTCGGCCTCGTTGCCGTGCTGCTGATTTACGAACAATCGCTAGTCAGCGCACACGATCTGTCGCAGGTGAAGCGGGCGTTCGACTTGAATGGGTGGGTGGGTATCTTGTATTTCCTGACGACGGGCGCGGCGTTGTATGTCGGCTAACGACCCGTCCGCCATCGTGCGAGACACGGCGGCTGAAGCGCACGGTGTGACCGTCGACAAGTCGCCCGCGAAGATCGCCGGCATGTTCGACGCCATCGCCGGCCGCTATGACCTGTTGAACACGGTGCTGTCTGGCGGCGTCGATCGCTACTGGCGGCATCACGCCATCGCCTCGCTTAAACTCACCGGTCGCGAGCGGCTGCTTGATGTCTGTACCGGCACCGCGGATGTGGCACTCGGCGCCGCCCGGAACGCGAGTGGAGCGGCCCGCGTCGTCGGCGTCGATTTCTCGGGCGCCATGCTGACGCACGGTCTCGTGAAAGTGAAGCAGGTTGATTTATCGAGCCGGGTCCAGCTGATTCGGGGCGATGCCATGAACCTGCCAGTGGCGAGCGCCGCGGTGGATGCCGCGACAATCGCGTTTGGGATTCGCAATGTCCAGCAGCCAGAGGTGGCATGCCGGGAACTGGTGCGGGTACTTCGTCCGGGTGGCCGGCTGGCGATCCTGGAGTTCGGCACGCCCAGCTCGCCGGTGTTCGGGCCCATCTACGAGTGGTACTCACGCAATATCCTGCCGCGAATCGGGCGTGCCGTGTCACGTCATGACGCGGCATACTCCTACCTCCCCGAGTCCATCGGCGCGTTCCCGTACGGCGCCGAGTTTGCCGGCATTCTGTCTGCCGCAGGGTTTTCACAGGTTCAGGCACGGCCATTCATGTTTGGCGCCGTCTATCTGTATACGGGACAAAAGGGCTCAGGTCCCCAAGCCGCCAAGCCGGTATAATCGTGTAACTCACTGATGTACTTCGACTTCGATGATCGCTACCGCGATATTGAGCCGGTTGGGTCCGCCATCAACCGGCGCGATGGCGTCGCCCTGTCCGTGTTCGTGCACATCGCGTTCATCCTCGCCTTGTTGTTCCTGCCGCAGTATTTGCCACAGCGATCCGAGGACGCCCAGGCGATTCCGCCGCCGCAGCGGCCTGACAACCAGCCGACCTTCGTATTTGTGCAGCCCAAGATGGACCTGCCGCCGACGCGAAAGCCGGAACGCGCCGAGATGTCGGACGTCGACCGCAGCGCCCGCACGCCTGACAAAATGCCGGAAATGGCCAACCTGTTGCCGGCCGCCCGTGGCAACTCGACCGAGCGCGCTGAGGCGACGCCCGAAGAGAAAATGCGCGGCGATGGTCCCGCGCTCCAGCCGGCGCCGCCCGCGCCGGCGGTCGAGACGCCGACGATGAGCGACCCGCGCACGGATCCGCAAATGGCCATGATGCAGCGCCCGCAGGTGCAGCCGCCGGCTGGGGGTTCACTCGGCGATGCGTTGAAGAACCTGCAAAAATACGTTCAGAACGACTCGTTCAACAATCAGAAAGGGCAGGCGCAGGAGTTCGGGCCGCTGCAGTTCGACACCAAGGGCGTCGAGTTCGGGCCGTGGATCCGCCGCTTCATCTCGCAGGTCCGCCGCAACTGGTTTGTGCCCATGGCCGCTCAGACCATGCGCGGACGCGTCGTGATCACCTTCAACGTGCACCGCAGTGGCGCGCTCACGGATGTCAGAGTCGTGCGGCCTTCGGAGATCGAATCGTTCAATATCTCTGCCGTCAACGCGTTGCTGGCCTCGAACCCGACCACGGCGTTGCCGCCGGAGTATCCGGACGACAAGGCGTTCTTCACCGTCACGTTCTACTACAACGAAAATCCGCCGGGGCAGTGAAACCCCTCATCGCCGTTCTCGGAGCCACCGCCACCGGCAAAAGCGCCCTCGGCATCGCCCTGGCCGAGCGGCTGGGTGGCGAGATTCTCAACTGCGATTCCACCGCTGTCTATCGCGGTTTTGACATTGGCACCGACAAGGTGCCGACGGCTGAACGGCGGGGCATTCCTCATCACCTGATCGACATTGCGGATCCGACCGACGAATACACCGCCGCACAGTTCGCGCGTGACGCCACTGCCACCATCCGCGACATCCATGCGCGCGGCCTGGTGCCGATCCTGGTGGGCGGCACGGGATTCTATTACCGGGCCCTGACCCGTGGCTTGTTCCCGGGACCCGCGGCCGATGCGCCGCTCAGGGCTCGCCTCGAAGCGATTGCCGCCACGCGAGGCGTCGAGCGGCTGCATCGGCTGGTGGCGCGGGTCGATCCTGAGTCTGCGGTGCGGATCATGCCACGCGATTTGATGCGCCTGGTCCGGGCGCTCGAGGTGTATTTCCTCACTGGCCGGCCGCTGACCGCGCATTTTGAGGAGACCGTCTCGCTGCTCGACCCCGACGTGCAGGTGTTCCCGATCGGGTTGCGCATGCCGGCGGCCTGGCTGTCGCAGCGGCTGACCGAGCGGGTGGATGCACAGTTCGACGCAGGCCTGTTGGACGAGATTCGCGGGCTCCTGGCGGCTGGCGTGCCTCCCGACGCGCGCCCGTTCGGCGGCTTGGTCTATCGGCAGGCGATGGAGCACCTGCGGGGGCTGCGAGACGAGGCCGCCACCCGTGCCTTGATTGCGCAAGAGAATCGCCGCTACGCGCGTCGACAGTTGATCTGGTTCAGGAAAGAGCCTAACCTTGTGTGGTTTGACGGTCCCGGCACTCACGCCGAAGTGCAGGACAGCGTCGTTGAGATGTTGTCCTGCGGGACCTGTTGAAGGACGGGAACAATGTTGCCGATACCTGTAGCCAAGATCGGTGCGCCGAACATTCAGGACGTCTTTCTGAACTATGCACGTCGCGAAAAACTACCCGTCACCGTCCACTTGCTCGATGGCCGTGAGTTTGAGGCACGAATCAAGAACTTCGACCGGTTTGCGTTGATCGTTGAGTACGCGGGCATGGATCACCTGGTCTTCAAGCACGCCATCGCCACCATCCGGACGCCGCGCAGCGTCCCGAACTACTTCTCTTCGCACCATCCCTGACGCGTGTTCGCACGCGCCATCGTCATCGTCCTCGACAGTGTCGGCATCGGCGAGTTGCCCGATGCCGCGCTGTATGAGGATCAAGGCAGCAACACCCTCGGCAACATCGCGGCGACCGTGCCGCTGCACCTTCCCACCCTCGTCAGCCTGGGCCTGGATCGCCTTGTGGCGTTGCCGGGCGTCAGCCCCGCCATGACTCCCGCCGGCGCGTTCGGCCGGATGGCCGAGCGTTCGGCCGGCAAGGACTCGGTCACCGGCCATTGGGAGCTGATGGGGATCGTGCTCGATCGCCCGTTCCCGACGTTTCCGAACGGGTTCTCGCCGGAATTGATCCAGGTATTCGAAGAGCGCATTGGCCGCCCGTCGATTGGCAATGTGGTGGCCTCGGGCACCACGATCATCGATGAGCTCGGACCCAGGCACATGGCGACCGGGTTCCCGATCGTTTACACCTCGGCCGACAGCGTGTTCCAGATCGCGGCGCACGAAGCGATTGTGCCGGTGCCGCAGCTGTACGAATGGTGTGCTGCGGCGTATGACCTCGCGGTGCTCGGCCTGGGACTGGGTCGCGTGATTGCCCGGCCGTTCATCGGCCTGCCCGGTTCGTTCGCGCGGACCTCGAACCGTCACGATTACGCCATGCCGCCGATTGCCGAGACGCTGCTCGATCGGATGACTGCCGCCGGCCACCACGTCACGTCGGTGGGGAAGATCGCCGACCTGTTCGCCGGGAAGGGGATTTCCGAATCGCATCCGACCAGGAGCGACGCCGACGGCATGAATCGCGTCGAAGCGCTGATGGCGACGCAGGAGCACGGCTTGATCTTCGCTAACCTGGTGGACTTCGACGCGCTCTACGGCCATCGCAACGACACGGCCGGTTACGGCGCCAATCTCGATCGGTTCGATGTGCGGCTGGCAGCGCTGCTGCCACAGCTGCGGCCTGATGATTTGCTGGTCGTGACTGCCGATCACGGCAATGACCCGACGACCCCCAGCACCGACCACGCCCGCGAGTATGTGCCCGTGCTCCTCTACGGCGCCGGCGTGCGCGCCGCTGTCGACCTGGGCACGCGCGCGACGTTCGCCGACCTGGGGCAGACGCTGGCCGAGGTGTTTGCGGTGGGGCCGCTGACTCACGGCAAGAGTTTCTTGTCGGAGATAATGGTCAAATGACAACCGTGGGGCGACCGGTGATTCGCGAACAGCTGGAAGCGCGCGAGCGCGAGGCACTGGCGCCGCAGGCCTCGAAGAGCGCCGCCAGCCAAGGCCGGGTCCGTCCAGAAACTGAGGATGCGATTCGACCGGCCTTTCAGCGCGATCGCGACCGCATTGTCCATACCAAGGCCTTCCGTCGGCTGAAGCATAAGACGCAGGTGTTCTTTTCACCGACCGGCGATCACTATCGCACCCGCCTGACGCACACCCTCGAAGTGGCACAGATCGCCAGAACCATCGCGAAGGTGCTGCAACTGCACGAGGAGTTGACCGAGGCGATTGCGCTTGGGCACGACCTGGGGCACACGCCGTTTGGCCATGCCGGCGAACGGGTCCTCAGTTCGCTCGTGCCGGGCGGTTTCAACCACTACGAACAAAGCCTGCGCATTGTCGACGTGCTCGAGAACGATCGCCACGGGCTGAACCTGACCTGGGAAGTGCGCGATGGCATTGCCCGTCACTCCAAGGGCAAGCACGGCATGCCGGTCGGCGCGCCGCCCGAACATCGCGCCAGCACCATTGAGGGGCAGGTGGCCCGCGTGGCCGATATCTCGGCCTATGTGAACCACGACATCGACGATGCGGTCCGGGCAGGCATTATTTCGGAAGCCAGCCTGCCCAGGGAGGCCACCGATGTGCTGGGGCACTCTTCGTCCGAGCGCATCGGCCGGTTGGTCACCGACGTGGTGCACCAGACCCTCGATGGCGGCCTGACCGAGGTCCGCATGAGCGGTCCTGTGCTGTCCGCCCTGGTGGCTCTGCGCAGCTACCTGTTCGATGCGGTCTACGAGAACCAGGCCGCCACTGCCGAGTTTGGCAAGGCCGCGGGCATTCTGGGCGGACTGTGGGAAAAGGTCCAGCAGCGCCCCGAGGAGTTCCTGGACATCCGGACCATCGCCGCCGAGGGGGTGGACGTGGCGGCACAGGACTTCGTGGCCGGCATGACCGACCGGTTCGCGGTCAACCTCTTCGAGCGCCTCTTTATCCCCAAACCCTGGGTCGGCCCCGTCGTGGTATAGTCAAAGGTCCTGTACGGCCGGGAAATTCTCGACATGCGCCTCGAACTGTCCCACATTCGTCTGCCCGAGACCGAGATTGCCAAGGTCTTTGAACCGGCCGACTTGCCGGGAGAGGGCGATGAGTATCGGGTGAACATCCCGGTCGACGTCCGGCTCACGATCCATAAGGATCAGGACCGGTATCGGCTGGTTGGCACCTTGAAGACCAAGCTCGGGTTGGACTGCAGCCGGTGTCTCGAACCGTTTGTGTTGCCGGTCGATCGCGCGTTTGACCTCAGGTTCCTGCCCGCGACGGCGGTGGCCGAGAAGGACGAAGACGCGGAGACCGAAGTCGAAGATGATGACGTTTCGATTACCTATTATCGAGATGATCAGATTGACCTGATCGAGTTGTTGCGGGAGCAGTTCTACCTGGCGTTGCCGATGAAGCCGCTGTGCACACCGGCATGCAAGGGGATCTGCCCGCAATGTGGGACCAACCGCAATCTCGCCGCCTGCGATTGTCATCCGCAGCTGGAAGATACGCGGATGGAAGTGTTGAAGACGTTGATTACCAAGCGAAAGCACGACGATGCCTAATCCAAAACGCAGACATTCCAAGACCCGCGGCCGTAAGCGCCGCACTCATGACGCGCTCAAGGCCACCACGCCCGGCCTGTGCCCGCAGTGCAGCGAGCCGAAGGCCGCTCACCGCGTGTGCGCGTATTGCGGTTTCTACCGCGCGCGCCAGGTGCGTCCCGTTAATACCGACTAACGACACTAATGCGCATCGCGGTTGACGCGATGGGCGGCGATCACGCTCCCGGGCGCCCGGTCGATGGTGCCTTGGCGGCCGCGCGCTATCTGGGTCTGGGCATCGACCTGGTCGGCCGCAGCGGTGCGATCCACGCCGAGCTCCAGCGCCATTCCGACGTCGAGTCACTGGATGTGCGCGTCATTGACGCGCCGGACGTGATCGATATGAACGAGTCGCCGGCCCAGGCCTTGCGCCGCAAGCCGAGGGCCTCAATCCGTGTGGCTGCCGAGCGGGTGGCATCGGGCGAGGCCGCGGCACTGTTCAGCGCCGGCCATACCGGGGCGTGCGTGGTCGCAGCGCATGCCGCGTTTGGCATGTTGCCAGGCGTCGATCGTCCGGCACTGGCGCCGACCGTCCCGACGCGGCAAGGGTCGGCCGTGCTGCTGGATGTGGGCGCGACCGTCGCGTGCCGTCCGGCGCATCTGTTGCAGTTCGCCCACATGGGGGCGGTCTACGCGCGGGTCGGCTTGGGTGTGCCCCGGCCGCGCATCGGCCTGCTGTCGATTGGCGAGGAAGCCACGAAGGGCAATGACCTGACGCGCGAGGCGCATCAGTTAATCAAGGCCTCAGCGCTGGAGTTTGTCGGCAACGTCGAAGCGCGCAGTATCTTCTCCGGCGCCGCCGACGTGATTGTCTGCGACGGTTTCACCGGCAACGTGGCGTTGAAGCTGAGCGAAGGCCTGGTCGAGATGGTGGAAGAACTGCTCGGCGAGGAATTGCAGAGCACGTTCTCGAGCCAGATGGGCTACTTGCTGTCGCGGCGCGCGTTTCGGCGGTTTCGCAAGCGCGTGGACTATTCGGAGTTTGGCGGCGCCCCTCTCCTCGGCGTCGCCGGCGTGTGCATCGTCGGGCATGGACGCTCGTCGGTGAAGGCAGTTCGCAATGCGGTGGCCATGGCGTCGCGCATGGCGGACCAGCGTGTGGTGGAGCTAGTGCGACACGAAATGGCAACCTTTGCGGTGACACCGTCATGATCGCCTGCGTGTTCCCCGGCCAGGGCTCACAGGCGGTTGGCATGGGCAAGGCGCTGGTGGATCAATTCACGATCTGCGCGCAGACCTTTGCCGAAGCCGATGCCGCGCTCGGTGAGTCCCTGAGCAGCCTCATTTTCAACGGTCCCGCGGAACAGTTGACGCTGACCGCCAACACCCAGCCCGCCATCCTGACCATGAGCGTCGCGGTGTGGCGCTTACTGAGCGAGCGCGGCCTGTCGCCATCGTTTGTCGCCGGCCACAGTCTGGGCGAGTACTCGGCGCACGTCGCGGCGGGCACGCTGGCGTTTGCCGATGCGGTTCGGCTGGTTCGCAATCGCGGTCGTTACATGCAGGAAGCCGTGCCCGTCGGCCAGGGCGCCATGGCCGCCATTCTCGGCCTCGACGAAGCCGGCGTGACGCAGGCCTGCCTTGAGGCGGCGCAGGGTGACGTCGTGAGCCCCGCCAACATCAACAGCCCCGGCCAGATCGTCATCGCCGGCTCGGTGGCCGCGGTCGCACGCGCCAGTGAGTACGCCAAGCAGTTGGGCGCCAGGCGTGCGATTCCGTTGCCCGTGAGCGCGCCGTTTCATTGCGCGCTGATGAAGCCGGCGGAAGAGCGGCTGGCGCCGGAACTGCGTGCCGCCGGGTCATACGACCCACGCGTGCCGGTCGTGGCCAATGTCGACGCCGAGCCCAAGCGCTCGGCAGCGGAGTCAATCGAGGCGCTGATTCGGCAGGTGTCGTCGCCGGTGCGGTGGGACGACGTCATCCAACGCCTTGCGTCGGAAGGCGTCACCCGATATGTTGAAGTAGGTCCGGGGAAAGTTCTGAGCGGTCTGGTGAAAAAGATCGTCCCGGGCGCGACCATTCTTAGCGTCGAAGGTCCCGAAGACCTGGCGGCAATCGAGGCACTCCTCTGAGACACTTCGACGGCAAGATTGCGATTGTGACGGGTGCCTCCCGGGGCATCGGGCGCGCCATTGCGCGGCGCCTGGCGACCGGCGGCGCGACCGTGATTTGCGTGGCGCGCGGCACGAATGCCGAGGCCACCGCGGCGGAGATTACCGCGAGCGGCGGCGTGGCGCTTGCTCACAGCGCCGATGTCACGGATGCAGCGGCGGTCGAGGCGTTGGTCAAGGGCACCGTCGAAATCCACGGCCGCCTCGACATTCTCGTCAGCAACGCCGGTATTACCCGCGACCAGTTGATGCTGCGGATGAAACGCGCCGACTGGGACGACGTGCTGGCGACCAACCTGACGGCGGCGTTCACGCTCTGCCAGACGGCGCTCAAGCCGATGATCAAGCAGCGGGCGGGCCGGATCGTCGCGATCAGCTCCGTGGTCGGGCAGATGGGGAATGCCGGCCAGGCGAACTACGCGGCGTCAAAGGCCGGATTGATTGGATTCTGCAAGGCCCTGGCGCGTGAAGTCGCATCGCGCCAGGTAACGGTGAATGTGGTGGCGCCAGGGTTGGTCGAGACCGACATGACGCGCGCGACCACCGAAGACGTCAGGAACGACTGGTCAACGCGGATTCCGCTGGGCCGCCTGGGCTCGCCGGATGACATTGCTGCGGCCGTCGGCTTCCTGGCATCAGACGAAGCGGCGTATATTACTGGTCAGGTTCTCGCCGTCAACGGCGGGATGTACATGTAGGAGGGACTCGTGGCCGTTGCCGACAAAGTGAAGAGCATTATCGTGGAGCAGTTGGGTGTGGACGAGGAAGAAGTCACGCCGGATGCTTCGTTTGTGGACGACCTGGGCGCTGACTCGCTCGACACGGTCGAGCTCGTGATGGCGTTCGAGGAAGAGTTCGGCATTGAAATTCCTGACGATGAGGCGGAGAAGATCACGCGCGTCAAGGAAGCGGTCGACTACATCGAGTCGCACGCCAAGAAGAAGTAGCACGCGACCAGTGCAGGCACCCCATTGTGGGGTGCCGTTACCGTTCGGAGGTCCAGTGAGCAGGCGAGTGGTAGTGACCGGCGTGGGCCTGGTATCGCCGGTAGGCATGGGCACGCAGGCAAACTGGGACGCGCTCTGCGCGGGCACCAGCGGCATTGGCCCGATCACGCGCTTTGACGCGGCGGCCTTCTCGACCCGGTTTGCGGGCGAAGTGAAGAACTTCGATCCGCTCCGGTTTATCGAGAAGAAAGAACTGAAGAAGGTCGACATCTTCATTCAGTTCGCCATCGCCGCGTCGCAGTTCGCGGTCGATGATGCGCGACTGACGATCGCGCCCGACGTTGCGGATCGCGTCGGCGTGTTCATTGGCTCTGGTATCGGTGGCTTCAATACCATCGAGCGCGAGCACAAGGCGTATCTCGACGGCGGTCCGCGCAAGATTTCTCCCTTCTTTATTCCCGCCTCGATCATCAACCTGGCGGCGGGGCAGGTCTCGATTCGCTATGGCGCCAAGGGCCCGAACTTGGCGACCTGCACCGCCTGCACGGCGTCGGCGCATGCGATCGGCGATTCGTTCGAGATCATCAAGCGCGGCGCGGCCGATGCCATGATCACGGGCGGCGCTGAAGCGGCGGTCTGCCCGATGGCCGTCGGCGGGTTTGCCGCGCTGCGCGCACTGTCGACGCGCAACGACGATCCGTCCCGCGCCAGCCGGCCGTTCGAGAAAGACCGCGATGGCTTCGTGCTGGGCGCGGCCGGCGGCCTCGAAGCCGGCATTACCGCGCTGTCGGTGCGCCACCAGATAGCGGCGCCGACGATCAACCTCGAACAGGCCGACGAGGGCTGCGACCTCGATTACGTTCCGCTGAAAGCGCGGCCGATGAAGATTGACTACGCCCTGTCGAACTCGTTTGGTTTCGGCGGCACCAACGGCGCGCTGTTGATGAGGAAATATGAGGAGTGACGGTGTCAGACGCCGTTCCAGAATGTGCGAACTTCGCAAGCTGGGACAGGCGCGGCGCCGCAGGACGCATATTCTGGAAGGGTGTCTGACACCGTGAAGATTGCCGTCTGCATCAAGCAAGTCCCGACCCGTGAGTGGCAGCCGCGTCTGAACGATGATAAGACGTGGGTCCGCGAGCAGGATGTCAGCTACGAGATGAACGAACCGGACGCGTATGCGCTCGAAGAGAGCCTGCGCCTCCGCGAGAAGCACGGCGGCGAAGTGGTCGTGTGCTCGGCTGGTCCGACCCGCGTGCAGCAGGTGATTCGCGAGGCCTTGGCCCGCGGCGCTGATCGCGCGCTGCACGTGGAGGATGATTCACTCGGCGCGGCCGATGCGTCCACCACCGCCTCGGCACTGGCGCCGGCCATGGCCGAGCAGAAGTTCGATCTGATTCTCACCGGCCTGCAGTCTGACGATCAGGGCCATGCGCAGTTCGGTCCGGTGCTGGCCGAGAAGCTCGGCATGCCGCATTCGACCATCATCATGGAAGTTCAGGTCGACCCTGCGACTCTCGCCACCGAAGGCGGTGCCGCTCGCTCAGGACAGGCCGGCAGGCTGAGGGTGAAGCGCGAGCTCGAAGGCGGCTGGTTCCAGCACGTCACCATGCCGCTACCGGCGCTGTTGACCATTCAGAGCGGCATCAATCAACTGCGTTACGCCACTCTGAAGGGCATCATGGCGGCGAAGAAGAAGGAGATCACCAAGGTGGCCGCGCCCGCGGGCCTGTCGCCGCGGCTGAAGGTGGTGGCGCTCAGCGCGCCGCAGAAGTCGAAGCAGACCGTGATGATTGGCGGCTCGCCGGCCGAGGCCGCGAAGGAACTCGTGACACGATTGCGCGAAGAAGCGAGGGTCCTGTGATTCTCGTCATCGCGGAACAACAGCAGGGTAAGCTCAATCGCGCCAGCTGGGAGGCCATTGCGGCCGCGCAGCAACTCGCGGCCGGCGCCATGCCGATCACAGTCGCGGTGGCCGGCGGGTCCAATCTGGCCGGCGTGGCCGGGGAGTTGGCACAGGCCGCCGTAGCCGAGGTGCTGACCATCGAGCACGCCGCGCTGGCCACTTACACGCCCGACGGCTTCGTGCAGGCCCTGCAGCAGGTCATTGCGCAGGTCGCTCCCACCTATGTGTTCTTCTCGCACACCTACCAGACGCGAGATTTTTCGCCGACCCTGGCGACCCGGATGGCTCGGGCGCTGGTCACCGACGTGATTGCCATCCGGGTGGTCGGCGGCGCGACTGTGTTCGCGCGGCCGATGTTCCAGGGCAAGCTCGTTGCCGAGGTCGTGCCGCAGGGCGAGGGCCCGTTTCTGATCAGCATCCAGATCGGCGCGTATCGTGCCGACGCGGCAGCGAAGGGTAGTGCCGTGGCCCCGATCACGGCGGCCAGCATCACGATCGACGAATCGAAGATTCGGCAGAAGCCCGAGCCACCGTTCCAGGAAGCCAAGCAGGTGGTCGACCTGTCGCAGGCCGAACGCATCGTCTCGGTGGGCCGTGGCATCAAGACGGTGGAGAACATCGCCATCGCGGAACAGCTCGCCAAGGCCTTCGGCGCGGAGCTGGCCGCCTCGCGGCCGATTTGCGACAACGGCTGGCTGCCCATGGAACGCCAGATTGGCAGCTCGGGGCAGACCGTCGCGCCGAAGCTGTATGTGGCGCTCGGGATTTCGGGTGCCATCCAGCATCTGGTTGGTATGAAGGGCTCGCGCGTCATCGTCGCCATCAACAAGGATGCCGATGCGCCGATCTTCGAAGTGGCCGACTTCGGTATCCACGGCGACCTGTTCGAACTGGCGCCCGCGATTATTGCGGAATTGCAGAAGGGCTGATGGCTGAGCGCGAGACGCTTGAAGTCGACATCCTGATTGTCGGCGGCGGGCCGGCCGGCTTGTCCGCCGCGCTGCGGCTCGGGCAACTCCAGAAGCAGAAGGGCGGCGAGCCGCTCGCGATTGCCGTGATCGAGAAGGCTGCCAACGCCGGGCAGCACCAGTTTTCGGGGGCGTTGCTCGATCCGTCGACGCTGAAGGACCTGATCCCCGATTTTCTCGCCAAGGGCGCGCCGCTCGCCCAGGAAGTGCATCAGGACAACATCTACTTCCTGACGCCCGAGAGCAAGTTCCGGCTGCCGATTACGCCACCGCCGTTTCAGAACCACGGCAACTACATCATCTCGCTCAACCAGTTCGCAAAGTGGCTGGCGTCGCAGGTCGAAGCCGAAGGCATCGACCTGTTTATGGGCTTCCCTGGACAGACGGTCCTGTTCGACGACACGGCAGCCCCCGGCGCGGAGCGCCGTAAGGTAATTGGCGTCCGGACCGGTGACCGCGGTCTTGGCAAGGACGGCCAGCCGAAGGGCGCGTTCGAGCCTGGCGCTGACATCCGGGCCAAGGTGACCATTTTTGCCGACGGCGTGCGCGGCCACCTGACCAAGGAGCTGATTCAGACGCTGCACCTGTCGGAGGCGTCCGAACCGGCGCAGTTCGCGATTGGCCTCAAGGAGCTCTGGGACATCCCGAAGGATCGCCTCGCCCCGGGCACCGTGATCCACACGCTGGGCTATCCGCTGCGCGATGAGGAGTTCGGCGGCAGCTGGCTCTACTCGATGCCCGACGGCCGTATTTCGATTGGCTTCGTCGTCGGGCTCGATTACAAGGATCCCCTGTTCGATCCGCACGCTGCTTTTCAGCACTTCAAGCGTCACCCGTTCATCAGCGGCATTCTGGATGGCGGCACGATCGTTCGGTATGGCGCCAAGGCCCTGCCCGAAGGCGGCTGGAATACCCAGCCGCGGCTGTACTTCGATGGCGGCGTGATTGTCGGCGACGCGGCCAACTTCGTGAACTCGACGCGGTTGAAGGGCATTCACCTCGCCATGCGCAGCGGCATGCTCGCGGCGGAAGCCGCGTTCGATGCCGTGCGGTCAGGGGATACCACCTCGGCGTCGCTCGGCCGCTACAAGGCGCTGGTGGATGCGAGCGCGATTAGGACCGAGCTCTATCCCGTTCGCAACGTGCACCAGGCGTTTGGCGCCGGCACCATGTTGGGCAGCGCCTACGCGGGCATCGCGATGTTCACGAATGGCAAGGGTCTGCCCGACGTGCCCGGGCATGCTGGCCACCACGCGATGCAGAAGATCGAGGACTACTACGGCATGACCAAGCGGGACATCCTGGTCCCGTCAAATGCGGCCCCGATCGATCGCCGTATTACCTTCGACAAAGTCACCGGCGCGCACTACTCCGGCACGCACCACGACGAGGATCAACCGGTGCATCTGTTGGTGCAGACTGATGTCTGCCACAGCATCTGCGGTCCTCAGTTCGGTCACCCGTGCGTGCGGTTCTGTCCGGCCAACGTGTACGAGATGGTCGACAACGGCGCTGGCGGCTTGAAGCTGCAGATCAACGCCTCGAACTGCGTCCACTGCAAAACGTGCGACATCGCCGATCCCTATCAGG
>SXGR01166160.1_pt1 | contig 24270 bp, 22 predicted proteins | sample 3174711 | NCBI WGS metagenome assembly SXGR01 (sample SAMN11356860, study PRJNA531348) | freshwater metagenome | isolation source: freshwater sample F1-60 | place: China: Fuxian Lake, Yuxi | collected 2017-12-25
AGCTCCTGGGCGACGAACACGGCAAGGTAATCCACCTGGGTGAACGCGAATGCTCCGTGCAGCGCCGCCACCAGAAGCTCATCGAAGAATCCCCTTCCACTTTCCTCACCCCGAAGCTCCGCGAGGAGATGGGCAAGGTCTCCGTCCGGCTCGCCGAGACGATCGGCTACCAGAACGCCGGCACGATCGAGTTCCTCGTCGATAAGCACGGCAAGTTCTACTTCATGGCGATGAACACGCGCATCCAGGTGGAGCACGGCGTCACCGAGGAAGTCACGGACATCGACCTCGTCCGCCGCCAGATCCTCATCGCCTGCGGCGAGAAGCTCGAGCTCTCCCAGAAGGACATCAAGATGAACGGTCACGCCATCGAGTGTCGCATCAACGCCGAAGACCCTGCCCGCAACTTCGCCCCGAGCCCCGGCACGATCGGCCTCTACTACACCCCGGGCGGCCACGGCGTGCGCGTCGACTCCCATTGCTACTCGGGCTACGTCATCCCGCCCCTCTACGACTCCATGGTCGCCAAGCTGATCTCGGTCGGCGCGACCCGCCAGAAGGCCCTGGACCGCATGCACCGCGCCCTCGGCGAGTACATCATCCGCGGCATCCACACCACGATCCCGGTCTGCCGCGCGATCATGAAGGACCCGGCCTTCCGCCAGGGCGGCGCGACGACGAAGTACCTCGAGGACTTCTTCGAACGCACCCCGAAGGAGCTTTGGTCCGCCGCGCCGCTCACCTGAGCGGCCTCGCCGCCGACGATGCGCGCCCCGCAGCGCCCGACTCCCGCCGCCACCGCCCGCCTCAGAACGGGCGGTGATTGTTTACGCCACGCCAACCGACTCTTCAAGTCGGCCGGCGTCGCGCATGGCCAAGGCTTCGTCAGCGCCGAAGAGGAATCCCTCACGCTCATGGGCCACGCCACCGGCCTCGCCTGGGAAAAGCTCCCCTCCTGCTTCGGACGCGCCCTGACGGCGCAGGAGAAGGCCGCGTTCCTCGCGCTGCTCGAACGGCGCGTCTTCGACCGCGTGCCCACCGGCTACCTCGTCGGGGAGGCCTGGCTTGGCGGCCTCCGCTTCCGCGTCGACGAACGCGTGATCATCCCGCGGTCCTATTTCGTCGAGCTCATCCCCGAGGCCGTCCCGCAATGGCTGCCGCCGGCCGCGCAGGTGACCGACGTGGCCGACGTGTGCACGGGCTCCGGCTGCCTCGCCATCCTCCTCGCGAAGCGCTTCCCGAAGGCGCACGTCCACGCCACCGACCTCTCGGCGAAGGCCCTCGAGGTCGCCAGGCTCAACGTCGCCGACCATAGGCTGGCGAAGCGCATCACGCTGCATGAGACCGACACGATGACGGCGTTGCTCAAGGGCCCGAAGTTCGACCTGATCCTCAGCAACCCGCCCTACGAACCGGAAGGGCTCTACCGGCGCCTGCCGGCCGAATTCAAGAAAGAGCCGAAGGGCTCGCTGGTCTCCGGCAAGGACGGCCTCGACGTCATCCGCAAGCTGCTCGCCCAGGCCCGCGAAGCGCTGAAGCCGCACGGCATCCTCGTCATCGAGGTCGGCGGCCTGCAGAAAACGATGCACCAGGCCTGGCCGAAGCTGCCGATGCTGTGGCTGCCGACGGCCGACGGCTCCGACTGCGTCTGCCTGATCCACGCCGCGGACCTCCGCCGCGAACTGCCTTCACCAGGCGCGCGGCGCGGGCGCTGATTCCAGACGATCCTGCGCCGGGCGCGTGAGCTTCGGAAAGAAATCCAGGCCGGTGAGCTCCTCGACGCGCCGGATGCTGACGACGTAACGCGTGAGCTCGGCGTCGCGCCATTTCTCCTCATGCGGCACGAGGTAGGCGATCGCGCGGACCCCGCCGACGTTCTCGTCGTAGTCCGAGATCACCATCCAGAAGGCCGTCGGCACCGGGACCCGGCCGACCTTCTTGGCGGGAGGCGACGCGAAGACCGGACCGACCTGGACCCAGACGGTGCCGTAGCGCTCGACGTAGCGCTTCATGATGCGCTGCTCCATGTCCTTCCAGAGGCCGGCGTTGAGCGCATGGAGCTGCGGGACGATGTTGCTGAGGAGGAACGTCTCCTTCTGGGCCTCTTCGCCGTAGCAGACGGAGATCGCGTAGTTCGGCGCGAGGTGCCCGCGGTCATAACCCGAGCGGACATACTCCGAAGTCGTCACGCGGGCGGCGGTCCGTGGGTCGGACTTGAAGGACGAGGGCCGCTCGAGATGGACGTCGCGATAAGGGAAGACACGGTAGGAAGACCAGCGCGGGGCCGGCAGGCCGTCGTCATAGCCGACCGTGTAGCCGCGGTTCGGCAGACGCTTCAGGCCGATGCGGTCGGCCGGCTCGCCGTAGGGAGCCGTGGCGGCCGCGTCCGGCGGCGGCGCCAGGACGACGTCTCCGCGCACGGCCACGGTCTGGTCGGCCAGACGGTCCAGCGCGTCGACGACCTTGCGCGGGGTCGTGCCGTCCTCGCGGACGATGTCGACCGTGTCGAGCACGCGCTGTTCGATGGCGACCTTCTGCGGAGGCTCCGACAGGAAGTAAACGAGCGCGACCACGCCGGTCGCCACGAAGACAAGCAGACTGACCCAACCGAAGAAACGGAGCAGGTTCCGGATCATGTCAGCGGGTCAGGTAATAGCACTGCCAGGCCCAATGGACCGCAAGCAGGAGGAAGAACGTCACCCGCACCCGGCGCGCCTTGCCGGGCTCGACGAAGAAGCGCAGCCGCAGCGTATCTCGGCGCAGCCAGAAGACGGCGGAGTAGATCGTCCAGAGGGTCGCCAGCGTGACGACCAGGAAGAAACCCGGGTGATGGAGGAACGCCGGGATGAAATCCAGTTGCACCAGATTACGCGCGCAGCGGGTGCCGCCGCAGCCGAGGCAAGGCAGGCCCGTCAGCCGCATGAAGACGCACGGCGGCAGCCGCAGGCCGGCAAGGAACCAACCCCAGGCGAAGACCGCGCCGGCGACGGACGCCGCCGGCCAGACGAGCTCGTGATTGAGCTCGCCGGGATAGGCAGGTCGGCGGATCAGTCGCAGCACCGATCAATGCATGCTGGCGAAGGCGAACAAGGCGACGGGCGCGGCGCAGCAGCAACAGAAGAGCACGAACCAGACGAAACAGGAGACGCCGAACTGGACCCACGGGTTCACGCCGGTCGCGGCCCCGAAAGCGCGGAAGTAGGCCACGCTTGCCGGGATGACGAACAGGAAGGAGACCGCCATCTGCGAAGGGAGGTCGAACGCCAGCAGCTGGAGCGGCGCCCCGAAAAGGATGATGACGCCGCACGCGAGAAGCGTGGCCGCGACGGTGCGCTCGACGGAAGGCGGCAGGCGGAAGATCCGCTGTCCGACCCAATGCAGGAGGCCGAAGCCGGCGTAGATGAGCGGGGCGAAAGCCAGCCCGAGGAAAGCGGAAAAGACCATCAGGCCGGCCGGCGTCGGCGGCGTCTGCGCCATCTGTTCCGACATGGCCTTCGCCCAAGGGGCGTCGATCTTGCCGAGCAACGCGGCGAGCTGCGCGTTCTGATCGCCCGCCATCAGGAAATGGGCCGCCTGGAAGGGCAACGCGAACGCCAGCGCGACGTAGCAGAAGGCCAGCCAGCCGCCGAAAGCGAAACGTCCGGTCGAAAGAGCCGAAGGTTTCAGGACCGCGAGCTTGATCGTCGCGAAGAAGGACCCGAGCGACTTGCCTTGCTCCCATGGAATGAGCGAGACGGCCGGAACCTCGGGACCGGCCTCGCCGGACGAAGACGGCACGCCGACCCCGCGGAACTCCGGCCAGTCGCCGAGCGGCGTCCAATTGGGCAGGCCGTCGCGCCAGGCGAGGTCCGACGGATGGAAACGGCCGGCACGCAGCCCGGCGGCGACTTCTTCGGAGGTGAACACGCCCAACTGGGCGCTTTGGCGGGCGACGTGGATCGACATGCGTCCTTGTAGGTCAGGCGGAGCGGGCTCGCAAGCCTAGCCCCTCATCCGAGCGGACGGAAAAAGGGGCTGAGCGCGAAAGCGAGAAAGACCCCGGCGGCGCATGCGGCGAGCAAAGCCGTCGCCGCAAGGGCGGCCATCGGACGCCATATCGGGTCGCCGTGGGCGGCGGCGAGCGCGACCCACAGATAGCCGAAAAGCAGGTAGGGAGACAGGCAGGAAAAGGCCGGCAAGGCCGCCGACAGGGAGATCGCCCCGCCGACGTATGCGACCGTGCGCACGGTGGCGGCCAGGCCGCCGCGGCCGCCGCCAAGGAGGCGCAGCAACAGGTGCGCGAGCGTCGCGCCGGCCCCGAGCAGGGCGGTCGCGAGCAACGGACCGGCCAGCAGGAATCCGGCGAAGCGGGACAGGTCCACGCCCGGCCTCGGCGGCGGCGCGGCACGTCCTAATCCGGACAAGGCGGTCCCGAAAGCCTGGTCGAGGATCCAACTCTGGGCGTAAAGCAGGGGGGCGACCAAGGCCGCGCACGCGAGCGCGAAACCCAGGGAGCGCATCCAAGCGATCTTTCCGGCAGACGGCTGGAAGGAAAGGCGCGGGGCCGTCCAGACCGCGCGGACGGTCGCGAACCAGGCGGCGGCCGCGGAAGAACTTCTCGCCGAGTCGAACGGTAGCGCCGGCGAAGACCGCCCCAGCGCTCGGAAAGCACCGATGGCCGAGGCGAACTCCGGACGGGCCGTGAGCGCGATCCAGCCGGGCTCGCCTTCGCGCCAGGAAAGCGTCGCCGCGGAGAGCCGACCGGTGGCCAGCCCGGCTTCGACTTCCGTTTCGGACCATACGCCGACACTGACCCCTCGCTCGGCGAGATGGTAGGGCGTGTCGGGCATGGCGGCGAGAAAGTGGTGAGGAGGGCGGGACTCGAACCCGCGACCCGCAGCTTAGAAGGCTGCTGCTCTGATCCGACTGAGCTACCTCCTCGTGATGATGACCGTAAGACGGCCACCTCGGTTGGGCAAGCCGTCAGCCGACTAGCAGACCAGGTCTCTGAAATTGCTGAAGTCGGCCGAAAGGCCGCTCGGCATGCCCTTGTTGATCACCGAGACTGCGTCGTGGGAGTGGAGGGACTCCAGGTGGGAGCAGGCGATGACGAAGTCGCGGACGCGGGCGTCGCCGTCGAACTGCTCGTAGACCACGCGGGCGGCGTCCTCGACGAACTTGGAGTAGGCCCCGTTCAGCTCGGCGAAAGCCTGTTCGTCCTCGCGCTTCACCATCACCTGGGTCTCGGTCTGCAGGCCCTTCAGGCAGAGATCCTTCATGTCTTCGACGAAGAGGGAGCGGCCGGGGGAGATTTCGGCGATCACGCGGGCCTTGGAGCGCTGCGAATGGGGGATGCCATAGGCGGAGCGCTCCTCGCGGGCATGCTCGGTGAGCTCGGCGGAACAAGGGCAGGCCGAAGAGTAGACGAAATCGAAATGCACGTACCTTCGCAGGCGGTCGAGGTCGTCGATCGTGCCCTCCAGGACGGCGCGGTAGTACTGCCAGCCTTCGAGCCCGGAGCGCAGGGACTTCTGCAGGATGGGGTAGCGGATCTCGACCAGGATGCGGGCGCGGCTGCAGTCGAGGTCCTGCTTGTAACGGACCAGGACCTCCTCGAGGAGCTCATGCGACAGGACGCGGTCCTTGAACTCGTAGAATGTCCGCATGATGCGGGACATGTTGATGCCTTTGCGGTCGGCGGCGAGGGAGACCGAGCCCGTCACCACGCATTCCAGGGAGACGGGCTTGCCGTCGCGGGTGGCCACGAGCATCGGCAGACGGAAACCCGAGATGCCCACGTGCTGGATCGGGACGTTGGCCCCTTGGATCAAGGAGGCGTCCTTGTTCTGCATGTCCGGCAGCGTGGCCCGGTAGGCGTCGTCGGCCCGGAAGTTCCGGTCGTAACGCCGGGAAAGGTCCCGGCTGCGAGGCGGATGGTCGGCGCGGCTCATGACGTAGAGGGTGGAGGAAAAGTCCGGACGGGCAAATGGTCGGACGAAAAAGCCCCCTGCGCTGGAGCCACCTGCCGGATTTGAACCGGCGACATTCTCATTACTAATGAGATGCTCTACCAGCTGAGCTAAGGTGGCGGCGCAGAGGAAGACCGACGATGGGCGGGCGCGGGCGAAAATCAAGCCTTGGCCGCGCGGGAATGCCCTCGCCTCCCCCGTCAAAGGGCTCAAATGTGGCCGAAAGCCCCATGCGAGCAGCCCTGATCGCCCGCCAATTCGACGTCCAAGGACGGCTCGTGGCCGTCGAACCCCATGGCTCGGGCAACGTCAACGACACCTACCTGGCGATTTTCCGGACGACCTTCTCGGAGCAGCGCATCATCGTGCAACGCGTCCGCAAATCGGTCTTCCCGCATCCGGAGGTGATCATGCAGAACATGCGCGTGCTCACCGACCACTGCCACGCCAAACTCGAGGCCGAAGCCGAAGGCGCCGACCGCATCTGGCAGCTGCCCAAGATCATCCAGACCAAGAACGGGGAGGACTGGGTGACCGACCCCGACGGCGACCTCTGGCGGGCGATCTCACAGATCGCGAGCGCCCATGCCTACGAGAAAGTCCGCCACCCTGAGCACGCCCATGAGGCCGGCTGCGTCCTGGGACATTTCCACCGGATGGTAAGCAACCTGCCGGCCGATCGGCTGGGCTACGCTTTGCCCGGCTTCCACGTGACGCCCGGCTATCTCGCCAAGATGGACGCGGCCCTGGCCACGGCCGGAGGCCAGGAGCGCCTGCACGCCTCGGTCGAGGCCAAGCGTGCGGCGCGCTTCGTCGAGGCGCGCCGGGCCCGCTGCGCCGTGCTCGAAGACGCCCGGGCGCGCGGCGAGCTCAGCCTGCGGACGACGCACGGAGACCCCAAGGTGGGTAATATCATGATCGACGAGGCGACGGGACGCGGGACTTGCATCGTCGACCTCGACACCGTCCAGCCCGGCTTGGTGCATCATGACATCGGGGACGCGACACGTTCGGTCTGCAACCCGGCGGGCGAAGACGCGCCTGAACTCGGCTCGGTGGTCTTCGACCTGGACCTTTTCACCATGTTTTACCGAGGTTATCAGGCCTATGCGCGGGACTTCCTGACCGCCGCCGACCATCGGCATCTGTTCGGCTGCATCCACCTGATTCCGCTCGAACTGGGCATCCGCTTCCTCGCCGACCATCTCGCCGGAGACGCCTACTTCAAGGTGCGCTACCCGGGCCACAACCTGCGGCGCGCCTTGGTGCAGTTCAAGCTGGCCGAGAGCATCGAAGCACGGGAACCGGCCATCCGCAAGATCCTCGGCGAAACATGACGCCGGAACCCGCCGCCGCCTCGACGACGCTCTGGGTAGCCGCAGCCGTGCTCGTGGCGCTGATGCTGCGCGGCGCCTGGCGTGGCTACCGACGCGGTCCGTTGCGCCAGCTGGCCGGACCCATGGCGCTCGCGACGGGCTTGATCATGGGATGGTTTTTCGGGTCGGAATTCGGTCACGCCTGCCTGGAAGGAACCTCCTACCCTTGGATGATCCGTGGCACCACCGGCATCCTCGTCCTCGCCTGCCTGTCGGGCCTGGCCTGCTACGCCGTTTTCTGGCGCCTTGGCCGGCGACCAGACGGACAAAAGGAGGCCGAAAGCCCGGTGCTCGGGGCGTTGATCGGCTGCTGGACCGGAGTACTCTATTTCGGTATTCTGGTGGCTCTCCTCGCGGCTGTGGCCTCTTTCCACGAACTTTTCGGGAGGCCGGAAACAATCCACCGCCATTGGGCGACCGAACTGAGAAACGACTTGGCGGCGACACCTTTCACCGCCGACCTACGTGGCTGGTCGCCGATTCCGGATAAACAGCGCACCCTGATTCGCCAGACCCGCCGCCTGATGGCCGACCCCGAGGCCCGCCAGCGGCTGATGGTTCAGCCGGAAATCCGGGCCCTGGCAGCCCACCCGAGCCTCTACCAGGCATGGGAAGATAAAAAAGTGCGTGAGTTGTTGAATGACAATGACTTAATAGGATTCATCGACCACCCTAAGGTGCGCGCGGTCTTAGCCGACGAGCCTCTCCAAAAAGAGGCCGAAAGGGTCGATTTAGAGAAAATCATCGAACTAGCCCTGCAGAAACCGAAAAAGTGAAAGGGACGGCCATTTTTTAGTAGTCCAAGTCTTGGCTTTGCCTATGTTCGAACCTCCCACTCACTCCAATGAACAAGTTCTCCTTCCTCCTGGCGGCTCTTTGCATTTCGCTTAACGCCCAGGAAGCCAAGCCCGCCGACGCCAAGCCCGCCGACGCCAAGCCCGCCGACGCCAAGCCCGCCGACGCCAAACCCGCCGAGGCCAAGCCCGCGGATGCGAAGGGCGCCGAGGCCGATGTCAAGTTGGCCGGAGCCGGCAAGGACGAGCAAAAAGCCTATTTCGCCGAGGTCTGGGTCGGCAAGACGATCGGCGAATGCTTCACTTTCAAACGGAATATCCAGGTGCTGAGCCAGCAAGTCGAAGAACTCAAGCGCCTGCAGGTGTTCCTCGACAACGCCTTGACCACCCCTGAAAAGGAAGCTCGTGGCCATGAGATCGCCGCCAAGGCCGCCAAACTGAAGGGCGACAACGAATCGATGGGCAAGCTCTACAACGGCTTCAGCATCGAACGCCCCTTCCAGCTCGTTCCGACCAAGCAGATCATCGCCACCCCGATCTCCAACGAGGAGTTCACCAAGCTCTCCGGCGCCAAGGACTTCAAGGCCGATTCCGTCATCACCATCGACGAAAAGAAGTATCTCGTGCGCGACACGATCTCCGGACAGGGCGAGGTCGAGACCTTCGGGCTCACCCTCAAGCGCATCACCGACGGCAAGGCCCAGCTCCAGCAGCTCATCGACCTTCAGCCCAAGCTGACCAAGGACGAAGACAAGAAGAAGGTCGAGAAGGCCATCAAGGAAATCCAGGACGAACTCACCAAGAGCCTCGGCGAGTTCAAGCAGGCCCGTGGCTTCGATTTCACCGCTGACGCCATCAAACTCGACTCCGAGGCGAAGCTCTCGGTGCAGATCACCGAAGAAGAGAAGAAGGCCATCGAAGCCAAGAGCCCGGCCGCTTCCGAGAAGAAGTAACTTTTCGCCCACACCCTGAACCCACACCCCGCCATGTCCGCCACCGAAACCCCTGTCGCCCCCAAGGTCGACGAGAACCTGCTGCAGCACGACAACAAGGTCTTCTTCAAGTTCGTCACCATCAGCCACCCCGAGACCCTGACCCGGTTCACCAATGACCTGAACGTCATGGTGGCCCAGGCCCAGAAGATCGTCGAACTCAACCAGCGCATCCGCAACGCCCTGACGACGGCTGAGAAGGACGCCGTGACCAAGCTCCGCGAGACCGAGCTCCAGGACTTCAACCAGAAGGACGCCATCTTCGAGAAGGTCTATGGCTTCAAGATGGATACGGTCGCCATCCGCCCCCACTTCATCCAGAATCAGGCCATCCAGCTGATGTCTCCGGTCACCGACGAACAGATCTCCGAGCTTCGCAAGAACCCGGAATTCAAGGAGAATGAGGTCGTCGCCCGCGGCAACCAGAAGATGATCCAGCTCTGCAAGATGACCGGCGAGCACATCCCTCTCTTCGAGCGCAACATCGGCATCGTCCAAGCCCAGCAGAACGCCCTCCTTCAGCTCCGCGCCGCCGAACAGACCGCCGCTGACGAAGCCGCCAAAAAGCGCGTCCAGGACGAAATCGCCAAAGTGATCGAGACGCTCACCCAGAACGCCGAGCACATGGGCAAGACCTACGGCATCTTTTCCAACAACATCGTCTTCGACGTCCTGGAGGCCAAGTTCTGGGTCGCCCTGACCCAGGATGAAGTCAAGGCCTACGTCGAGAAGACCCACGGAGCCGCTCCGGCCGCCATCGAAGCCCCCAAGGCCGACAAGAAGAACTGAAAGCCGGCGTAGTCCCTCCAAGCCAGGCCCGCCTCTCATGGCGGGCCTTCTTTTTGGCTAGAAAAGCTCGCCCTGCGCCGTTCCCCCTTCCGCGGGCCTGGGGGTCGGTTTCGGAGCGAAGGCGGACGGCTCGGCGGAGACGGGCCGACCATGACGGGACTGATACCGGCGAAGCGTCGAGTGCATCGCCATCTCGGCGAGAAACGCCTCGACCCCCGCGACGTCTTCCGGGACGGCCTGCCCTGGGTCGAAATCGAAATCCGTGCGGAAGGTGACGAGCGCGAGGTTCGAGCGGATGCGGCCAGCCTCGGCCTTCACCTGCGCGCGGAAGCGCTCGGGCTCCAAGCCATCGGCGGCCGCCAGGACGCCCTCGAGGTCGCCGTGTTCGGTCAGCCATTTGACCGCGGTCTTGGGCCCCACGCCCTTGAGCCCGGGGATGTTGTCGGAGGCGTCGCCGACCAAGGCCAGATAATCGGCGATCCGGGCCGGCGGCACGCCGAACTTCTCGGTCACGGCGGCGGGGTCCAGACGCCGCCAACCCGCGGCGGGATTGGCGGTCGGCGGCGGCGCGAGCTGCGTCACCGGCCCGCCGACGCATTGGCCGAAATCCTTGTCGGCGCTGACGATGACGCACTCATGCCCGGCCGCGGACAGGATACGCACGGCCGTGGCGATGAGATCGTCCGCCTCGACGCCACGGCGCTCGAAGACCTGGAAGCCGAGCAAGGCGGTCAGCCGTTTGATCTCCGGCAGCTGGAGCACGATGTCCTCCGGGGTGTCGTCCCGCTGCGCCTTGTATTCAGGCAAGACTTCCAGATGGCGGTCCGAGCCGCCAAGGTCGAAGAACACCGCCAGACGGTCGGGCTTCTCCGCGTCGCGCAGGTCGGTCAGCGCCTTCATCCAGCCATGGAGCGCGCCGGTGGGAAACTGATCCGCCGGCCGACGGAGGTTCGAGCGCTCCATCGCGAAATGGCTGCGGAAGACCAGGTTGAAGCCATCGATGAGCAGCCAGCGCATGGCGGGATTGTCGCGCCGCCGTCTCCGGCATCGAGAAAAAAGCAGGCCCGCCGGGGTGGCGGGCCTGTCAGGCGGACGGTCAGGTCGCGGCTTACTTGGCGGGCTCGGTGACGACCGGCGCGGCTTCGACGGGCGCGGCGGCTTCGATCGGCTCGCGATACACCGCGCCCGCCGGCGAGACGAGCGTCGGATTCGAGAAGGTCGACCCGGCCCGCATTCCCGGATGGGTGCTGCGAAGGGTGGCGCCGCCCGGGGAAACCAGGTTGGCGGTGACGAAGACCATCAGGCTGCGCTTCTGGATGCTCTTGCCGCTCGAACGGAAAGCCGCGCCGATCAGCGGGATCGAGCCGAGGACGGGGACCTTGTCTTCCACCGTCTTCACTTCTTCGCGAGTCAGGCCGCCGATGACGACCGTGGCGCCGTCGAAGACGGTGACGTCGGTGGTGACCTCGCGGACGCTGAAGATGGGCTGGAAGAAGCCCGAGGGCACGGTCACGGTGACGCCGCCCGAGAGGGCCACGGAAGTGCCGCCGTATTCCACGAACCCTTCGAATTCGGTCACCTTCGGCTTGAGGTTGAGGGCGATGGAATCATCGGCCGCGACCGTCGGGGTGACCTCGAGGGACACGCCGACCTGCTGCGTGGTGAAGTCCTGCGGGGTGCCCGCGGTGACCGCGACGGAAGTCTGGGCCGCGCCCAGGACGCCACCGGTGCCGCCGCCGCCGTTGCCGACGTTGGACTGGATGTCGCCGTAAGCCTGCGGATAACGCAGGAGCTGGGCGACGCTGATCACGGCGGTCTTGCCGTCGAGGACGGTCAGGCTCGGGCTGGACATCAGGTCGCTGCCGGCGCTCTCCTCGATCGCGCGGATGGTCAGCGCCAGCGTCTCGCGGCTGAGGATGTTGACGACTCCGCTGTAGGAATTGGCCGCTTGTCCGAGGTTCATGCCGCCCGGGAAGGTCGGCGCGATGTTCGGGAACTCCTGAAGGTTGTTGGTGGTCACGCCGGTCGCGGCATTGGTGACCTGACTGTTGATGGTCAGGCTCTTCGGAGCCCGGTTGTTCTGGGCGAAGACGGTGTTGACCGAGCGGAGGTTGGTGCCCGCGGTGACGCCGCCGTTGCCGGTGACGGTGGGCGTCATCGACCAGTTGACGCCGAGCTCGTTGAGCAGCTTCTGTTCGACCTCGAGGAACTTGGCCTCGATGTGGACCTGCTTGATGTCGGAGTAACGACGGATGATGTTCTTCACGCGGTCCAGATTCTTGCGGCTCTGGCTCACGATGAGGCGGGTGCCGTCGAACGAGAGGGTCGCGGGCGGCTCGAAGGGCACGCCCGAACGGGTGAGGAAGCTCTTGATGGCGTTTTCCTGAGGATTGCCGGAGTTCGGGTCGGCGGCGCCGGTGCCGGCGCCGGCGAACGGATTACCGGTCGCGCCGGCCGGCGCGGACGTGGTCAAGCCCTGGCCGGTCATCTTCACGACGGCGGCCTGCGTGAGCTCGAAGAATTCCGTCTCCAGCAGGCTGTCGCCGGCGTCCTTGCGGACCTCGACGATGCCGGCGGTGCTCACGGTGAAGCTGTAACCGACTCGCTTGCAGATGTAATCAAGGGCCTGGAAGACGGTGATGCCGTTGCTGAGTTGGAGGTTGACGGTGGGGTTCTCGTTGGCGTTATCCAGCGGCACGATGCTCACGCCCTTCTGTTCCTTGTCGTAGGTCTGGGCGGCGGTCTGCAGGAGGATCAGCGCGCGGTCCAGAGGCAGGTCGCGGGCGATGTATCCGTCAGGAAGGCGGATCTGCTTCATTTTCTCGACGACCGGATCGTTGCCTGCGCCGAGGTCGACCTTGATGTTCTCGCGGTTGAAGACTTCCGGAAGCTTCCAGGTCTCGTCGAGGAGCTCAAGGAGCTTGCCCTTGGTCACGCTGCGGTTCCACTGTCCGGAATTATCGGACAGCATCTGGCGGATGCGGACCTGGTAGGCCTTGGATTCGGAATTATTGGGCTGGTACTGCAGCACTTCGCGGTAGGCGTCGAGGGCGCCTTGGTAGTCTCCGTAGAGGTAGCGGGCACGTCCTTTGACGAGGAGCTCGTTGACTTTCTCGTCCTTGGCGCGGAGGCCGGGGTTCATCTCATCGACGCCGAGGTAGGTCGGATCCTTGCGGCGGGCGGCGAGCTCCTTCTCGAGGCGGACGACGCTGGGGTCTTCCTTGCCCTTGATTTCGGCGTACTGACCGACGAGGGTCGCGGCCTTGGCCATGTCGCGGGCCTCGATCGCGAGCAGCGCGCGGCGGGCGAGCGCCGAGGCTTTCGTCTGCTTGATGCGCTCCTTGAGGTCCTTGTTCGTCAGCGTCTCGGCGCCCAAGCTCCGGTCGGCCGCATCGAGGTCGGCCAGGGCCTTGTCGACGGCTTCCGCGGTGCCGCGGCGGACGAGGGTTTCGGCGGCGGCGACGGCATCGGTCTGCTTACCGAGGGCCGCGGAATTGGCCTGCGCAAGGCGCTTCACTTCATCCTGCGCGGCGGCGGAACCGCCGGCGTCGCGGCGGACGATCAGCTCCTGCTTGGCCAAGGCCACGGCGTCACGGAGCTTCTGGGCGGCGGCGGAGGGCACCGGGGCGAGGGCGGCGGCGGCGCCGTCGAGGATCTCAGCGGCGCGCTTGAAGTCGCCGCCGGCCGTCAGCTTCCTGGCCACTTCGATGGCGCGGGAGACTTCTTCGAAACGGCTCTGATGCGCATTGGCCACCTCGGCCAGGGCGCCGACAGGCTGGGCGGCCGGCGCGGGAGCCTTGGCCGCGGCGGAGGCGGCATCGGCCTTCTCCTTGGCCGCGACCGCTTCGGCCAAGGCGGCGTTCACGGATGCGAGGCCTTCGTGGGCGCCGATGTCCTTGGAATCGATGGCGAGGATGGCCTCGAACTTTTCCTTGGCGGACTGCAGGTCGCCTTCGTCGCGCGCCTTCAGGGCCTCGGCGAGGAGCTGGGGCTTGCGCGCGGCGGCGTCGCCGTCTTGGGCGACAAGCGAGCCGGCGGCGAGAGCAAGGGCGAGGGCGGCCCAGGCGAGCTGCGATCGGTGGAGTTTTTTCATGAGCGGGGTTCTTTGAAAATTATTTGGGGGAAGGAATCGGCTTTGGCGCGACGGGGGAAGAGGACTTCGTTTTCGAGGCGGGAGGAGGCGGCGGCGGGACGACCAGCGTCTGCGGGTCGGAGGCGAGCTTCTTCGGCTTCTTGGGGTTAAGAACGAAGGTTTTATCGAAACTCACGCTCTTGTTCGGCAAGTCAATGCCTTTGACCACGTAAGTAGCCCCGTTGTAGACGAACCTTTCGCCGACGGCGTGCAAGGTGAGGCTCCAGGAAGGGTCCGAGGGGGACGCCAGGATGATGTCGATGCGGCCCTTGAATTCGAGCGGTTTCTCGTCATCCACCTCGACGACCTGCCCGAACTGACGGTCATCGATGGTGAGGACATTGCGGACGAACGGAATCCCGTCGGCGTCCTTGCCCTTGACCACCTTGTAGGCCTTGAGGGTCAGGAAGGGCGCCTCGGGGATGGGCTTGTTCAACTTGCAATCATCCAGGTACTGCTTGGTCTTGACGTTCTTGATGGAGAACTTGCGGTCCTCCTCCTTGCGGCTCGGCCCCAGGGTGCTGTGGCTCAGCATGTAAGGATAGACGGGGTGACCGACCGAGACCAGCGTGATGCCGAAAGGCGGCATCTCCTCGATCTTGCGGCTGCGCGGGACGTACTCCTTGATGGCCGGATCCCAGACCACGTCGATCGTCGTGAAAAGGTCGTAATCCCAGTTATCCTCGTCTTCCTCGGGATTCAGCCAGTCCTTCACGTTGTCCTCGAGCGAGGCGCGCGGAGTGGCGGGGTAAGCCGCTCCGGCGGGCGGGCTTTCGCGCAACTGCGTGAGCTGGCTGGCCCGGGCCTCCTCGTCCGGCACGGCGGGAGCGAGCAGCCCGGGGGTGAGGTAGACGGCGAGACCCCCGGCGAAAAGCGCGGCGCCGAGGAAAATGAGCAGGAAATCCTTGCGGGTGTTCATGGCCGGGTGGCTTTATTTCTTAGGTTCTCCTTCGGCGGAGACCGGGGGCTTTTCCTCGGCGATCGACAGGTAATCGACCTGTACGACGAAGGAAGACAGCTTCCGCATCACGACGGGGACGCGCTTGTCCTCGACGGCGGCGGGCTTGGCGGCCCCGGCGACCGGCGTCTCCTCGGCGAAGAAGCTCAGCGGGCCGGGCGCCGGGGTCGTCGCGGAGCCGGCAACGAAAGAGACGGGGGAAGCGAGGAGCTTCTCGGTTTCCTTCGATGCCACGGCGACGTCGATGGCGGTGATCGCCAGCGGTCGCCCTGAGTTGCGGATCTTGTTGACGAAGGTGCGCATCGTCGGGGTGTGCGCGACAAAGCGGACGCGGAAAGACAGGGTCTCGACCTGGCCGGTCCGGGCGAGGGTCCGCGATGGCGTGAACTCGTCGACCTCGTTGCGCGAAGCCTCCGAGTCCGGGCCGTAGGTGCCGGCGCCGGGCTTGCCTTCGGGGATCAGCACGAAGGTCTCGACGGGCTCGCGGTCGACGGACTCGACGAGCAGCGGCGAGCCGGGCTGACGAGACTCGGCGAGCTGGCGGACGAGGAAGTCGATGATCAGGCGCTGTTGGTCGACTTTCTGGAAGTCGCGCTTGGGGGACGTGCCTTGGTTGTGGATGTAACGATGGAAGCCGAAGGAAGTCGGCTCATTGGGCGAAAGCTTGATCCCCTGGTCGGCGGCGAGCTTGCGCCAGCCGTCGACGGATTCGCGGAGCAAGGCGCTGAGTTCGGCCGAATTGGCGGAGGCCTTGCCTTTGATGGCGAGCTCCGGATTGCCGGCGATCGCCGCGCGGAGCAGCTCGCGATGGGCGGCGAGCTCGACGACGTCCGCTTCGGCTTTCTTGACGTTCTCGTCGGTGAGGGCGACCGGCTCCTCGCCCGGCCCGAATGCGTGGCCGCGCAGGAGGAGGCTTTCCGAGCGGACGCTCCCCTCGAGGGCGAGGGTGCTGGCGGCGGCCCCGGCGTAGGCAAGGTAAGCCATCACGCAACCCCCGAGGAAGACCGCCACCAGGACGATCAGGGCGAGGTTGAAGCCGAGGTTTTTCTTGAAATTTTGCATGGCTTAGAGGGCCTTGTCCTTGTGGATGACGAGGGTCAGCGTCGCCTTCGGCGTCATGCGAATCTCGGTCTTGCCGTCGAGGCGGATGGTCTGGTCGGTGACGCTGATCTCGTTTTCCGGGACGGCGCTCACGTAGGGGGATTTGCGCACGGCCTCGAGCAGGCGGCCGATATGGGCCTTCTCGGAGGCGGAGCGATACTGCTTCAAGTCGAAAGGCACGTCGGCGAAGAGGAAGCGGACGGCGATGACCACCTTCGTGGTCACGACAGGCGGAGCCGGCGGCTGCCCGTCAACGGCGGCGGGGGCGGGCTGAGTCTCGTATTTGACGTGTAATTCCTCGATCCACGTGTTCTTGCAGTCGCCGATCCTGGTCTGGAGGTCGCCCAGGAAAGCAGGCCAATTCGAGCGGCTGAGGACGACGGACTCGAGTTCCTTGCATTTCAGACTCAGCTCCCCGGCCTTCCGGCGGGATTCTTCGATGGCGGTGCGCCGGGAGGTGAGTTCGCCTTGGCGTTGCCGTACCACGTCGGCCTTCTCCTTGTTCCATGCTTCGGAGGAGGAGAGCGAGAGCCAGACGCAGAAAGGGGCGGCGGCGGCCAGGGCGGCGGCGGCCAGCAGCCGCGGCTTGCGGGCGTCGAAAGCCTGCTGCGCGGCGATATCCCGCGGGATCAGGTTCACGCCGCTGGGCTGAGGCAGCACGAGGCGAGCGGCCTCGCCGATCACCTCGGTGATCTGGTGCTTGGAACGGACGAGCTGCTCATGGTCGACGGCCGCGCCGAGGGTGATGACGGAAGAGGGATCGAAGACCTCGACCGGCAGGCGAAGCGTCTCGCACAGCTGCTCGGAGAGGCCCGGCACCTGGGAACCGCGTCCGGTGACGAGGATGCGAGCCGGCTGGCGGCCATTGGCCCCTCGACGGACGTTGATGAGCCGGCGATTGATGTCCTGCGCGAGCCGGCGGATGAACGTCTGGGCGTTGGCCTGCAGCACGGCGACCTGCGGATCGGATTCGGCGAGCTGGACGACGCCGGTGAAATAGCCGACCTTGATGGCTTCGGACGTGGCGAAAGGCTGGCCGGTGTTGTCGGATACGCCTTGGGTGAGCAGGTTGCCCCCCATGTTGGTGGCGGTCTGGATGTTGACGCCGACCGGGCCGACGAAGCTGAGCGTCGTCGAGCGGGCGCCGATGTTCACGATGAGGACCTCCTCGGCGGCGGAACCGCCGGCCAGGCGGAACGCCTGCCCGTCGAGCAAAGGCGCGGCTTGGATGGACATCGGCCGGAGACCCGCCGCGGTCACCATGGTGGCGATCTTGGTCGCGATCTCGGCCCGCAAGGCGAAGAGGAGCACCTCGGCCTCGACGCCGTCGGACGCCAGCAACTGGCTGTCCCAGATGACTTCGTTGAGAGGATAAGGGATGGCGTTCTGGGCTTCGAAAGCGACGATCTGCGCTTGGCGCGCCTTCTCGACCTGCGGCACCTTGAGCGGTTTCTGAAGGAGCAGGAAAGCCGGGGCGATGACGCTCACGCGCCCCTTGAGGTCATGCTGGGAGACGAGATTGGCGAGGGCCGCCATGGCGGCGTTCAACCATTCGTCGTCGCCGGTCAGGCCCGGGGCGATCTCCTCGACGTAGAACCGCTCGAGGACCAAGCTGCCGGCGACGGCCGTGAACTGGGAGACCGAGACGTTGGACGCGGCAAGATTGACGATGGTGGCCTTCTTCTGGCTCATGCGGGAGGACGGCGGCGGGAGGGATTAGCGCGCGGAGACGTCTTCGCGGATGAACTCCGGCGAAGGCGAACCCTGCGGCAGGCTGTCGAAAATGGCGTAAGGGACGAGGTACTGCGGGCGCAGCATGCCGTTGTTGGCGTTGACCGCCCGGTCGGCCTCGGAGCGGGCGACGTCGAAGGCGGCTTTGTCCAGGAACATCTTGTGGAGGGCGGGCATCATGTCCGGCGTCGGCCGGCCGGCCTCGGTGAACAGGGGCTGCTCGGTGCCGCCCACCTCCAGCTGAACGTAATAGTAATCCGGCTGCATCTTGAGGCGATCGCGCTTCACGATGTCTCCCGGGAGGTAGAAATAAACGGAGCGGTCGGTGTTGACCTCCATGGTGAGCACGGTCGCCGACGAACGGTAGTAGGCGAACTCCGCGGCGGCGGTGGTGCCGATGGGCTTGAAGATCTGCGTGAGGGTGACTTTGACCTTGTCGACCCACTGCTTGTTGACGGGTTTCTTCGCGCCGGCGGCGGCGTCAGGGACCGCCTTGGCCTCCGGGTTGAAATTGGCATGCAGCTCGACCTGCGTGCGAATCCAAGGGTTCTGCTGCCCTCCGATTTTGACCGGGTCGAAATGGATGGAACGGACATTGACCGCGCTTTTCCCGGACGCCGCGCCGGCTTCGCCTTTGGTCGCCTGACCGGAAAGGCCGGCCACAGACAGGGAGAAGGCCATTAGGCTGGCAAAAACAGCACGGACTTGGGGCATGGGAACGAGAAATGTGTTGCTGGCGGAAGGAGGTGGCAAACGCAAAAACCGCTCGGCCGGGAACAATTGTTAAATGCAAATGTGTTGCATCTGTATCGAGGTTTATTCATCGTGTACGACCGTGTTTCGTGCTCATTTCATTAGCTGCCTTCTTGGCTTGCTCTGCTGGCTCCATCCGGGGTCCCTTAATGGCAAGCCCTCGGTCGTGACCAGTTTCACGATCATCCAAGATTGGACTCAAGTAATTGCCTCAGATAAGGTTACGATCATAAACCTGGTGCCTTCGCACAGCGAGACTCACGGCTACCAGATCAACCCTCGCGACGCCCGAGAACTCCGTCGGGCCACCCTGATCGTGGGCATGAACCCAAACTTGGAGCCTTGGCTGGAAGCCTGGGCCAAGGCCAATCAACGCACGGACACCCTGCTCTGGCTCTACCCCGAACCACGCGACCATGACGCCCGCGCGCCGGGCTCCGATCCGCACGCCTGGACGAACCCGGCGGAAGCGAAGAAAATGGTCCGCGTGCTGGCCGATCGGCTGGCCGGCATCAGCCCGGAGATCGATACGGAAAATTCTTATAAACAATATGTTAAGGAGATCGACCAGGTAGACCTCCGGCTGCGCGAGTGGTTCGCCGAACTTCCCCGCGAACGACGCGCCTTCGTCTCCCAGCACGCCAATCTCGGCCACTTCGCGGCGCGCTACGGTCTCCGCGTACCCGGGACGATCCTGACGAGCAGCTCTGCCGAATCCGCCGACCCCTCCGCGCGGCACTTCTCGGGTTTGCTGGCGCTCATCCGGCGGGAACAGATCAAGGTCATCGTCACGGATGCCGGCCAGAACGACGCCTTCGCGCGGCGACTCACCGAAGACGCCGGCCTGCCGCCGCCCCTCGCCCTGTCCTTCGAATACCTTGAGCCCGCCGGGCGGCCGGGAGATACCTGGCTCTCGATGATGCTCCACAACGGCCGACGCTTGCACGAGGCTCTGCGCCGATGATCCGTCGCTGGGCTTCCATCGGCGCTCGCCGGTTGAGCGACGCTCTCTTCGCGGTCATGCCGACGATTCCCTACGCCCGCCCGGAGACCCGGGCGTGCGGCGGCCTGGCCGTCGAGGCCCGCGACCTGACGGCGGGGCCTTCGCCCGATGCTCCGGACGCTTTCGGCCGGATCTCTTTCGAGATTCCTTGCGGCTGCCGGGCGGCCCTCATCGGACCCAACGGCTCCGGGAAGTCGACCTTGTTGCGCGTGCTCGCCGGCCTCGCTCCGCGGCGAACCGGGGAAATACGCGTGGCCGGCGAAGCCCCCCGGCTGGGCCGACGGCGCGTCGCCTACCTCGCCCAGCGGCCGCGCCTGACCGACCCCTTCCCTTTGCGCCTGCGCAGGCTGGTCCAGATGGGCACCTACGCGCATCACGGCTGGTTCGAGGAATGCCGCCACGGTGAGGAAACCGTCGATCGGGCGCTCGCGCAGCTCGCGCTCACCGAGCTGGCGGACCGACCGGTCGGCTCCCTTTCTGGCGGCCAGCTCCAACGGGGCTTGATCGCCCGCGCCGTCGTCCAAGGCGCCGAAGTCCTCCTGCTGGACGAACCGTTCGCCGCGCTCGACCGGGCCAGCCGTGATGTCATCGAGGCGTTCCTCTTCGAACAGGGCCACGGTTTCACCGTGCTCATGGCGACCCATGACCCCGCGGACCTGCCGCGGTTCGACCGGCTGCTCGAGCTGCGCGCCGGCGCGCTGACCACCAGGCTCGCGTGCGACGGACACGATCACCGCCATGCTTGAACCCTTGCTTGAGCCTTTGGCCGAACCCTTTTTCGCGCGGGCGTTGCTGGCCGTCGCCCTGGGCGGCGTCACGTGCGCCTGCCTCGGCGCCTACGTGGTGCTGCGCCGCATGGCCTTCGTGAGCACCGCCCTCACGCACTCGATCCTGCCGGGCGTGGTCGGCGCGAGCCTGCTCGGATTCTCCCCCTACCTCGGCGCCCTCGCGGCCGCGTTGGTGACGGCCGCCGGCGCCGCCTGGCTGGCGGCGCGCCGGGGCGCCAGCGAGGACAGCGCGGTCGGCGTCATGCTGTCGGTGATGTTCGCGGCCGGCGTGGCCCTGATGCAGCAGGCGAACTCGTGGCGGGACTTCGCGGGCCTCCTCTTCGGCAGCGTCGTGGCCGTGGGCGCCGACGACCTGCGCGTGATCGGCGTCACGGCCGCCGTCGTGCTGCTCGGCCTGCGGCTCTTGCACAAGGAACTCGAGCTCGCCTCGTTCGACGAGGAGTACGCCACGCTGCTGGGCGCCCGCCCGGCGCTGCTGCGCGTCGTGCTGCTCGCGCTCGTCGCGCTGGGCGCGGTCTCGTGCGTGCGCCTCGTCGGCGCGCTGCTGACGACCGCCCTCTTCGTCATTCCCGCGGCGACCGGCGTCCTGCTCGGCCGGACGGTGCCGCAGGTGATGGCCTGGGGCGTCGCGTGCGCGCTCGCAGGCGGGGTCGGCGGACTTTACCTGTCCTACCACTTTCCGGCGGTGCCTTCCGGGGCGGGCATCGTGCTGTGCTGCGCCCTGCCTTACCTGGCCGCTCGGCTGTTCGCGCCGCGTCGGTGATCAGACGCGCGGCCGACGCAGGCAGAGCGGCGGCCCGAGGACCTCACGGGCCACGACGGCGCGGCGCAGCGCGGCGACGCCGCGGAACTCGGCGCGCACCCGCGCGGACGCCGGGCGCGTCACCCGCAGCCTGTGCGAGTGCGCGGTCATGGCGTCGCCCTACCTCACCGTCGGCAGCGGTGCCGAGGAGTCGGTGGTGGCGTCGTACGACGTGGTGGACCTGCAGGCGCTGCTCAACCTGGCGGGGCTGAACCCGGACCGCGTCGTCGACGGCTACTTCACCGCGACCACCCGCCGCTGGGTGCGCGACTTCCAGCGCGCCGAGGGCCTCGTGGCCACCGGGGCCGCGGACGTCGACACGTGGTCGGCGCTCCGCTCCTGGTGCGAGGACTGATGCGAGGGGACTGACCCGGGTCAGCGACCCTGCTGCAGCTTGTTCCAGGTCTGGCGGGTCGCGACGCCCGAGACGGGGATGCGCAGGCGGCGCTGGTAGGCCCGCAGGGCAGCCTCGGTCTTCGCATCGACCACGCCGCTGGCCCGGAACCGCCCGGCCCCGGCTGCGTTCAGTGCCCGCTGGAGCCGGTGGACCGACTCGCCGACCGAGCCGCGCTTGACCGTCGTACGCGCACCGGCGGCGAGCAGCGCGGTCCAGTGCCGCTTCTCGAAGGTGTCGGTCGGGGTGAACTTCCGCTTCGCCTGCCAGGCGCGCGCCGCCGCGACCGTCGCCGCGTCGTAGGAGCCGTTGACCGGCCCGGAGTAGGTGCCCTGCTCGGTGAGCAGGCACTGGAGCACCTTGACGCGGGTCGGCTGCGCGGCCGACGGCGTGAGGGTGGGGTACTTCCAGAACCCGAGCCGGGTGCCGGGGCAGCGGGCCTCGGGCGCGGGGACGGAGCCGGCGCCGAGGTCGATGAAGTTGCTGTCGATGTTGATCGTGACGCCGCCCCACGTCTCGTTGTGGCCGCCGAGGTACTGCTTCATCCGGCCGCCGGGACGCCAGCCGTCCTCGGGGATGTAGGTCGTCGAGGTGTTGGCCACGCCGTCCCAGCGCGCGATCCAGATGCGGTCCGGCAGGGCGAACTGGCCCGGGCGCTTCGTGCGGGCGTCGTCGAGCATCTTGATGCCCGAGCTGGCGCTGGAGTAGAAGCCGGCGACGTAGCCGAGCGCCTTGATCCGGCTCACCCAGGCGCTGGTGAAGACGAGTGCCGACTCGCGGCAGTGGGTGTTGGTGAGGTCGAAGCCCTCGAGGTCGTACCAGATCGTGCTGCCCGGCCCGATGCCGTACGCCGTCGCGTCGGCGGCGTTCTTGTCGGCCTCGGCCGCGCCCTGCTGGGCCGCCTTGGCGTAGCCGCCGGTGGGAGTGGCGCTGATCCTGAAGTCGTCGGCGTAGCGCGGGAACCGCGGCTGGCAGGAGGCCTGGGGGCCCAGGGCGATGGGCAGCAGCCGCCAGCCGCGCGCGACCTGGGTGGCGACCCAGGTGGGGCTGAGGTTGGGCTGCGTGCGGCAGGCGCGCGAGTCGCCGGAGATGTAGATGCCGACGGCGGAGAAGGGGGACTTGCGCCACCACGTGTCCATCGCCTCCTGGGTGGGCGCGACGCACTGGTCGAAGCCGTAGCCGGTGAAGTCCCCGGGCGTGGCCAGCGCGACCTGGCGCTGCGAGGCCAGGCGCGGTGCCGGCTGGTCCGCGGCGACGGCAGGCACGAGGGTCGCCAGCGGCGCGGCGAGGACGAGAGTCGCGGCGGCGAGGAACGTACGGGGCAGGCGACGCATGGGGGCTCCGGCGGGTCGGGCGAGCGTGGTGGCGGAGGCCAGCGAATCACACCAGTCACACCCGTCACAGGCCTTCGCGCGAACTACAGGCGTGTAGTTCGCGGCCCGCGGCTCACGCCTCGCTGGTGGGCACCTCGTCGAAGATGAAGTTGCCCTTGGCCTCCTCGGCCTCGATCAGCTCCTCGAAGGCCAGCGCGATGTCCTCCTTGTGCTCCTCGAACATCCGCGTGAGGTGGCCCTGGAGGAGCGAGCCGTGGGGGGACTCGCCCGAGAAGACCTGCTCCCACGTGTCCTCGCCGTCCTTGATCTTGCCGACGAGCGTGCGCATGTCCTCACCGAGCTCGCCGGACTCGGCCTGCTCCTCGAGGGCCTGCTTCTCCTCGTCGGTGAGCAACGGACGGGAGTTGAGCTCCTCCACCGTCGCCTGCAGGTCGGCGAGACCGGTGGTGAGGTCCTCGCGCGCCCCGGCGATGGCGGCGAGGATCTCGGCCTGGCTGCGCAGCTCCTCGCTCATGCCGTGACGGCGACGGGGCGCTGGCCGACGGTGGGAGTGGCGACCGACCGCGGGTCCCGGGTGACGCTGCTCGGAGCGCCGGTGGAGATGGGCGCGGTGGCCGCCGAGACCGGCGCCTTGTCACCGTCGAAGAAGTTCTTCACCGTCTCGATGAAGGACTTGACCTGCTTGAGGATGTTGATGAGCTTCATGATCGCCTGGTAGGCCTTCATCACGGCCTGGAAGGCCTGGAAGACCGCCTGCACGACGCGGGCCCAGCCGACGCCCGGGATGCTCATGGTCGCGAGCGCGGCCGAGACGGTCTGCACGGCCGACTTCACGCACTGCACGACGGCCAGCGCGGTCTGCCAGGCGTCGCGGCAGATCTGCACGACGTTCTGGCCCATCTGCACGAGCTGCGCGGCCTGGGTGTCGAGCGAGGCGACCCACGTGCCGATCTGGCCGACCGCGGCGTCCGCGGCGCCGCCCTGCCAGGTCTTGGAGATGGTCTGGCCGCCGCTCTGGAGGTTGGCGGCCACGCCCTTCATCGACGTGCCGAGGCTGCCGAAGGACGACCCCTGCATCGAGGCGCCGACCACGTCGCCGCCGATCTTCTCGGCGAGCTCGGCGCGGATGTCGAAACCGGTCAGCATGCGCACCAGGTCGCACACGGTGTCGTAGGGGAAGCCGAAGCTGATCTGCGGCAGGCTCGTCTCGGTCGGCGCCGCGCGCCGGATCGTGGTCTCCGCGACGTCGAAGAAGCTGCTCGACCCGTCACGGGCGTCGACGCCGTGCGCGTTGTGGCGGCGCACGACCCCGTCCTCGGTCAGCGTGAAGTCGCGGGCGGTGGCGCGCAGGGCCTCGGCGTGGTCGCGCATGCCG
>SXGR01267582.1_pt1 | contig 24250 bp, 25 predicted proteins | sample 3174711 | NCBI WGS metagenome assembly SXGR01 (sample SAMN11356860, study PRJNA531348) | freshwater metagenome | isolation source: freshwater sample F1-60 | place: China: Fuxian Lake, Yuxi | collected 2017-12-25
ATCACTTCTCCACCGCGACGTGCACTCTTATAGATTACGCCATAAGCCACTAGTTCATCAAGAGCTTCTCGAAGTAGGTTCCATGCCTTGCTGTCCTGTTCCTCCATGTTCACTTCACAATAGCCGCCAAACATCAACCGATAGAGATTCGGTTCAGCGGTCGCCCAAGCAAAGTAAGCGTTACCCATGTCTTCAAACCTCTTGATGGCGGCAGCTGCGCCAGTGCCCTTCACTTTCGCAATAGCCTTTTCCTGCATTGTTGCCAAGCGATCGAACAGCACATTACCTATTGCACTGACTAAGGCATCTTTATCCCTAAAGTGGTGATAGCCGGCACTTGGACTGACACCAACTTCTGCCGAGACTGCTCTGAGAGCGCTGAGCGCCTGACCCACGACGACGAAGGATCAGCCGTCGTACACCACGTCACAGGACTTGACCGCGATCGGGTTCGATGATCGGGACGCGTGATTGACAGTTGCCTCATGTTTCGTGGCCCCATCGCATCCCGCAAGAAGCACAGGTGATCGACAACACCAAGCCCCGACGAGCTACCCGGGTGGCGTCAGCTGCGCGATGACCTCAGGGGCACGTCAGCGGGTCTTCGATAGCGGAGGCGGCCGCCCTTGAATTCCTCGCTATCACCCCCTTCTGCACCCCCATTGCACGCAATGTCCCCCGCCGATTGAATGGTGGTATCCTGTGAATACGGGTGCGGCGCGGGTAAAGGGCAGCAGGGCTTTGAGTTGCATCGCCCGGCGTCTCTGTCGTCGTGAGGATCTCGTGACATCGGTCGGGTCTGCCTCCAGATCCGGTCATGGAACGCGTCGACCAGGCAATTGATGCGCGATATCCCGATCAGGGGAGATCGTCATCCCAGCCTCGTTGCCGGAAGGTGACGGTTCGCTAGTTCGACTTGTTCAGAATGGAGAACACCGCGTCATCAGGGGCCCATCGTGAGCGGCTACCCGCCCCATCCAGGCTGTTGCTGCGATGAACGGTCAGCCTTCGAAACCATGAGCGTTGACGTCCGCGGGCGCACCGTTCATAGATCGCCATCGCGCTGCTGCACGTCATAGGCAATGAGAGCGACATGCGCCGTAAGGCAGGCTTCGACGTCATTCAGGTCGACATTGAGCAGCTGCTCGATGTTGTGCAGCCGGCGATACAGGGCGGGGCGACTCATGCTCAGGGCATCTGCCGCGAGCGATTTGTTGCGCCCGACGTCGAGGTACTGGCGGAGTGTCTGAAGGAGGTCGCGTCGCAGTTCCGACTTCAACGCAAGGAGAGGACCGATCTCACGTTCCACGAAGGCCTGGATCCGCGGATCGGAGCGCAACAGATACAGCAGGCCGCGCACGTGAACATCGGGGGCGGCATGGTAGTCACGTCCTCCCATTCCCTCCCACCCAGCCTCCGCGACTTCGCGCGCCACGTGTATTCCCCGGCCAACCTCGCTCACGTCAAGCACGCTCCCTGCCACACCCACGACTGCCTCCCTAGGCGGGTCCAGCTCTGCGAACCTCTTCCGAATCGCAGATGACAGTCCCACCAAGGCTGGTTCACGAGGAGCGCGCGGCTCGAGGGATAAGAGCAGCGCCAACGTGTCCTCGGCAATACCCGCGACGAGAACCTGTTCCGCCCTGGTGGCCGCGGCCGCTTTCACCGCAGCGGCGGCATCACGCATGAGTCGCTGCCTCCCCAAGCCGTCAACGTCGGGTAGGGGAGAAATCCGGATGACGATCGGGACGAGTTGCCGGTGGTGCAGTTGGAGCCCGAAGGCCGTCGCCCGGGCGACGATGTCTTCACGCGACGAGTAGGACCGATTGATGATGTCGTGCAATAGGGATCGGCGGGCCTGCAGCTCGAGGGTCTCCTGATCACGTTCCACCAGCCTTCGGATGGCGATTGCCGCGGCCGCCCGTTCGAGCACCACTTCCTGGTGCGGGAGAGGAGTCCCACCAACCTGAGCAACCAGCCTTCCCCACACGTCGGCCCGCGCGCCGACGGTGGTGGTGAGCCAACCGAGGTCTGGATGGGCCGTGGTGCGGCCGCTATCGCGGCAGGACCGGCTTCGCGCCTCCCATTCATGTAAGACATCCTCGTCGAATCGGCCATTACTCTCGTGGGCGAGAACCAGGTGGGAGAGGTTCTCGAGGATGATCGGCGCCTGGGCGAGGGTCGCGGCTTGTCTGAGGATGGTGGGCACGGACGCTCCTTCCAGACCGAGGTTGGTGAAGACCTCATGGGTGCGCTGGGTTCGCTTCAACTCGATCATCTGGCGATTCACGATGAGCGAGTGGACGGCCTCAGTGACTGTGATAAATCGTATGGTCGATCGCAGCTCAATGAGCGGAAGGGCTGCGCATTCTGCTGCCTTGATGAGGGGCTCTGGGCAACGCTCGAATCCTCGACCGAGCCCCAAGAACAGAGCCGCGGTGCCCGCATCGACGAGGCTGTTCACATACCGAGTCAGACCTGATGCGGTATGAGGAAGCGCCACACCAGTGGTCAGCAGGGCCTCGCCGCCCGTGAGCATGTCACCGATGTCGGCGAGCTCGGAGACGTGCACCCAACGCACGGGGCGCTGCAGCGACGACCCGCCGGCGAGGACCATGGGCATGCCGCGCCCAATCTCCGGTAAGTCGAGCAGTTCGCCGACAGTCGGCAGCACGCGCGCTCCTTTCAACGGTGGGCGTGATCTTACTCCTGCCTCACCAGCAGTCGACGAGTCTTTGGAGAACTCGTCCCGTCAGGTCGAGGTCCGCGATGGGGACAAACTCGTCGGCGGTGTGCGCCTGATCGGTTGAGCCGGGGCCAAAGACCGTACATGAGGTGCTGCCCGTGAGCGCAGCCACCAAAGATGCATCGGTGTAGGCCTCATGACCGTCATCTTCGCCTTGCGGGAGCGGGAGTCCGATTTCCGCTCGATAGGAGCTGCGCAGGTCCGCGACGATCTTGCTGCGCTCATCTGCGCGAACAGGTGGGCGCGGTACGCCTAGCGGCTCGATCACGAAGGTCGCACCCGGGAACTCGGCCATGACGAGTGCGGCGACTTCCGAGACCATCGGCACGACATCGTCAATGAGCATGGGCGGGACGATGCGCACGTCGAACGACGCCTCAGCCGACGGCGGCACCACGTTTGTGGCCACGCCTCCACGGATCAGGCCGCAGGTGAACCGGGGCCGTCCGAGGATGTCGTCCTCGAAAGGCAGTGCCGAGACGCGTTCCTTCAGCCGGTCAACGATCCGGGCCATGACGTGAGCGGAGTCTATGCCCAGGTGAGCCCGTCCTGCGTGAGCCATCCTTCCCGTCACACGCACGTCGATCCAGCGAAGGCCCATCTGCGCGATTCGGAGGCGCATGCCGGTGGGCTCAAGTGCCAGGATCTGGTCGTCCGGCCTGAGGAGGCCGCTGGACACCAGGTCTTGAGCGCCTGCCATGTCTGGGGCTTCCTCATCGACGGTCGCAACGAGCAGCAGGTCGCCCGACATGGTCCCCATGCCGCGGTGGACCTGCTCCAGTAGACCGATCGCGACAGCGAGGCCGCCCTTCATGTCGCATGCACCCCGCCCGTACAGGCGGCCGCCGCTGATGACGGCCCCGTGCGGCGGCACCGTCCAACCGCCGCCGACGGGGACCGTGTCGAGGTGGGCGAGAAGCACGAGGCGTGGCGCATCACCAGTGCCGGGCACCGTGGTGATGAGGTTGTGCCGCCCTGGGAGCACCTCATGCCAATTCGGCGTCAGGCCGGCTGCGGCGAGGCGATTGCCCACCCACTCTCCGCAGGCTGCCTCCTGCACACCGGGATTCTGGCTGTCTATCCTGACAAGCGCGCTGGTGTCCGCGATCGTCGTCTCAAGGGACATCATGGGGCGGTCCTTCGGGCTTGAGTGCACGGGTGGCTGGGGCGTTCAGCGGGCATGTGCATAGACGCTGCGCCTCGGATCGATCGGCAGCGCGCAAACCGGCTCTCCGTCGTCGCTGACGGCTTGCATCACGTTCTGAACGGGACCGGCGTCAAACTCGGAGTCCAGTCGCGGCTCCACGAGGTTGCCCCTCGTGCTCAACTGCATCATGGCGTCGGCGTCGATACGGCTCTCGACGAGCACGTGCTGATCCACGCTGCGGTGCCGATGGACGTCGCCATGGAAGTTGACGGCAGCAGTTCGTGGCGCGTCAGCGGCCTCTTGCGGATCGATGCCGTGGCGGGCGGTGTTCCTATTGGCCTCGGACAGGACCTGGAAGATCACGTCACCGCCAGAACAGTCAAAGGTCCGCATCCTCGCCCGCCCCCGGCCCTTGCGCAGGATGGTCGGGGCAGGCGGCGTGAAGCACGATCGCCCAATGGGTCGCAAGGAATTGGAATGGCCCTCGACGAGCCAGCTCTGGACGCCGCGCGTTGAGCACATGATTACGAGTTCGGGAATGACCGGTCCTCCATCAAGCGTGTCGGACGACGAGGCCGAGAACGTTGAGCCACTAGCAACAATGGTCGCGACGACAGTCGTGCTGAGCGGCGGCGCACCCGCAAGTACCGATGGTCTGTAGCGACAAGGCAATTCACCTTTGACCAGCGGGTTGCCTGGAACGACAGACCAGCGTTCGCCAACGAGCGGCGGGCGCATCGTGGTCGGGGGCGGGTAGATGCCCGGCAGGAGGCCACCGCATAGGCCACCTTGACGCGTCGCATCGATCCTCATCCACTCACCTTTCAAGAGCCTCATGTGCCGCGTCCTGGGCTCCATTGTTCAGCGCACCGTCCGCCTCCACAACCGACAGCGTGTAAGAGACTCGCTCACTTCCGTACATACTGGCACTGGGCGACCGGCGGCAGGCCTCTATCATATTGTCGTGACAGTCACGTTCTTCGGCTTTCCGCAGGATCTGGCCGCCGGCAAGCCGCTACCTCTCATGATCCCGATCGCCCTGCTTGGTGACACGCGACTGAACCGGGGCAGCTACACCGACTGGCCGAAAGGCCTGCGCTTCGGTGCCGGGGCGATCGGTGGTGCCCTGACGTGCCACGTTACGCTTACCGTGAGTCCCTCGATCGTGCAGGAAGCCTCCGGTGCCCTCCTGATCGTTGCTGCCATCCAGATGATCGTGAAGTGCCGGAAGGCCGAACCACCTTCCCTGAACACTGCGCCGACCAAAGGGGCTCCCGCATGACCGTCCTATTCGTCAACGGCACCCTTATGCGGGGCCAGCAACTGCACGCAAATCTGACAGGTGCTCGCTTCATTGGTGAGGGACGCACATTGCCCTGCTACCGAATCCACACCATTGGCGACGTGCATCCGGGTATGTATCGCGACGATGACTCCGGCTTCCGTGTCCCCGGCGAGCTCTACGATGTCCCCGACGACCTACTGCAGCGCATCGAGGACCTCGAACCCCCAGGCCTTTACATCGGCGAGGTCGATCTCGAGGGAATCGGTCACGTTCGCGGAGTGCTCTTCCCCCAGCACCTCGCTGTCGATCATCCAGAGATCACACGGTTCGGTGGCTGGCGTGGGTACCTCGCGGCTCGCGAAGAGCGGATGGCGCTGTGCGTGGGGTCAACCGGGGCATGGGCCTGGCACCACACAGGGATCGCCGTCAGCAGTCTCGATGCCGCCCTCGACTTCCACGCAGGCACGCTGGGATTCGCAGTTGTCCTCGAGTCGCGCGGGATGACGCACCTCATCAGCAACATCGTTGGACTTCCGGGCCTGGAGGCGGACCTTGCGCAGTGCCTTTCGCCTGTGAGTGGTCAGATTCTGGAATTCGTAGAGTTCCGTAACGTGCCGGACGACTGTCCCGACATCTTCCCGGTTCGCCCCGGTCAGGCCCACAATGCCTTCCTCGTGGACGACCTCGATGCGGCACTTGCCGCCCTGACTCAGGCGGGCGGACGAACCCTTGGAGCGGTAACCGAGTTCGCTGAAGGGCGTGCCGTCTACTGTGCGGACGGTAATGGCTCCGTCGTCGAACTCGAGGAGGCGTCAAGCATCTCGACCACGCAATCGACGCAAGGGCCCACCGCGTGACCACGCTCCTCGAGCAGTACTCCTACATGGTCTGGATGCGAGAGTTCGAACTCATTTGCCTAGAGGGCGTTCCCACGCATGAGATCCAAGGTGAACTGCACCTCGGCATCGGGCAGGAGGTGGCCGCCGCAGGCATCGCAGGCGTCCTGCGGGCTGATGACTCACTGGTCAGCACTCATCGCAATCACCTGCATGCGATAGCCAAGGGCGTGAGCCTGCGCGCGATGCTCGCAGAGATCTATGAGCGGGACACTGGTTTGTGCGGCGGCTTTGGCGGCCATATGCACCTCTTCGACCAATCCCTGAAGTCCTCCGCCACAGGCATCGTCGGAGCTGGGCTCCCCGTCGCCGTGGGTCACGCCCTCGCAGCGCGGCTGCGCGGCTCGGACGCCGTCACCGTCGCCGTGGTCGGTGATGGCGCCGTCAATAGCGGGGGCTTCCACGAGGCGATGAACATCGCTGGCGCAATGCGCCTTCCCGTGGTTGTCGTGGTGGAGAACAACGAATGGGCCATCTCGGTTCCTTTCGCCCTGACAAGCGCCACTGCGACCGTTGCCGAACGAGCATCGGCCTGGGGCGCAGTAGGGACGCGAGTCGACGGCAATGACGTGGTCGCGGTCGCAGCCGCATTCGAGGATGCCGTGCTGAGGGCACGCGAAGGGCTTGGGCCCAGCATCGTGGAGGCAACCTGTTATCGCTTCAGAGGCCACTATGAGGGTGACTCAGACCTCTACCGAACCGAGCAGGAGAAGTCAGATCGTCGTGCCCAGGACCCCTTACTCATCACACGCGAACGACTGCTGAGCGAAGGACTCGCCGTCCATGACGCTGTTGCCGCGCAGGAGGTCGCTATCCGGGCCTCCCTTCGAGATCTCCTGACATCGGTGCGCGCGGACCCGGCGCCCGACCCTGCCACTGCTCGTGACCATGTCTTCGTCGCTCCGACACGCGGGGTACGTCGATGAGCCGGAACCTAAATGTTTCACAATGCGTAGCAGAGGCCCTCAAGCTCGAGATGGCACGCGATCACAGCGTAGTTGTCCTTGGGGAGGATGTGGGCAGGCATGGCGGAGTCTTCGGCGCCACGCGCGGGCTGCAGAAGTCCTTCGGAGCGGCCCGCGTTCTGGATACCCCCATCTCTGAGACGGCAATCACAGGCATGGCGGTGGGGCTGGCGCTCGATGGATTCCGCCCCGTCGCAGAACTGATGTTCGTGGACTTCATCGGCGTTTGCCTCGACCAGGTGTTCAATGCGATCGCCAAGAACCACTACATGACCGGCGGGCGAGTTCGTATGCCCATCGTAATCAAGACGGCGGGTTGTTGCATCGGCTCAGGTGCGCAGCACTCCCAGTGCCTGTGGGGACTGTTCGCTCATCTGCCTGGCCTGCAGGTGGTTACGCCTTCGAATCCCTACGACGCCAAGGGTCTGATGGCCAGCGCCGTGGAATCCGACGACCCTGTGGTCTACATAGAGCACAAGCGACTACTGCTGACCCGCGCCGAGGACTTCACATTCGGAGCTGACGTCCCGGAGGAGCGCTACACGGTTCCGATCGGCGAGGCCCGAATCGTGCGGCCAGGAAGTGATGTCTCCTTGGTCACGCTCAGTGGCACAGTACTTCCGAGCCTTGCCGCCGCTGACCAGGTGGCAACTCAGGGCACCAGCGTCGAGGTCACCGACCTACGCAGCGTCGTTCCCTTGGACATGGCCACCATCATCGTCTCCGTCGCTCGCACGGGACGGCTTCTGATCGTGGATGAGGACTATCTGAGTTTCGGCCTATCTGGTGAGATCATCACCCGTCTGATCGAGGAAATGGGTCCGAGCGCACTTCGGCAGGTGAAGCGACTAGCCGTGCCCGACGTGCCGATCCCAGGCGCCTTGTCGCTGGAGAGTGCCATCGTTCCCAACCGCGACTCCATTCTTGACGCACTCGAGCAGATGGCCAACGCATCATGATGCGCCACGCCGTAGTGGTCGGTGCCGCAGGTGCCATCGGACAGGCATGCAGCATCGCCCTGCAAGAATACGGATGGTCCGTGACGTCTCTTGACCTGCGCGTACCTAGTCAAGCTGCGGGGCAGGCCGGCACCATGGACGTAACGAACCTGCACAGCGTGACGGAGTCGCTGCAGGCTGCCGAGAAGCGCGGACCAATCGGTGCACTGGTCTATGCAGCCGGGGCCAACGCGAGCGGACCCGTGGACGCCACGGACTGGGAACGTTATGACCAACTGATGGCAGTCAACCTCCGCGGCGCATTCCATGTCGGATCCGTGATCCTAGGGATGCTGCGCAAGCAACCGCGTGAACTCGGCATCTCTTTCCTGTCATCCACTGCCGGGATCGTCGGAGAGGCCGATGGTTCCGTCTACTGCGCCACGAAGTTCGGCCTTCGCGGATTCGTGCAGGCGTTTGCAGCGGAGATCGCACCGTTTGGGGGTCGGGCCAACTCGGTCTGCCCCGGCAACGTGGACAGCCCTATGCTCCGCACCCTCGCCAACCAGATCGCCGAACGAAGTTGCGTTACCGAGGCGGATGTAATGGCAAAACTCGTGGGCTCAAGCGCTTTCGATCGGCTTCTGCTGCCAGCCGAGGTCGCCCGGACATGTGCGTGGCTCGTATCAGCCCAGGCCAGTGGCATCAGCGGACAAACCATCGTGGTCGACGGCCCACCTCGTACCAACTGACATTCCTGTCGGTCACCAGGCCCTGCGGCACCTGAACACCCCCATCTGCATCAACCGATGAGCTGGGCACTGCGGTAGCGGTGGGACGTGACCCACTGGCGTTGCACTGATGTGGGAGTGGCGGATCTCCGAGCCACGAATGGGGATTGGCGGCGGCTGGATAGCCACTTTGCGTGGTAGACAGGATCTCGCGGCGAGGTGCGGTCACGACCCGAAAGTTGCCGGGGCGCAAAGGGTGGTTCCAGCGATCATCCCAACGATGTGGATTCAAACAAACTACCAAGCGGCGGACAAGTTCGGCGGGCCCAAACGGTGGATCCGCCGCTTCGACCCGCAATCAGCGCACGAGTTCTTCTCCGACCTTGGTGATGGCCCCTGCGACCGGGACTGCCCGGACGCTGACTCGCTGCGCACCGGTCCAACGTAGGTACCAATCGTCAAGCCGGTAAAGTAGTGCCAGTCACCCGCCTCGACGGTGAGACAGAGGGCGGTCAGTATGAAATCGCTGCGCAGCAGCCCAGTCGACCACCACCGGCGTGAACGCTCTGGCGGACGTCATCTCCTCGATCGCTTCGTCCAGCCGATCGCTATGCACGGGCGGCATGCCGACCATCTCGTAGGTGGAGCCATACTCCCGGCGCCAGACTGATAGGGCGGATCGCAGCCTGCGCCGTCACGCATGGTGCGCCCCGTTCCAAGCCCTGCCGGTGGCGAAAATGATGCCTTGGCGAAGCGGGAGCTTGCTTAACCGGTGTCAGGCGCTCATCTGATCACCGCGGCACGCGCTTAGTCTCGGTCCCGGTCTCCCGCGGCGTCCAGCTCCACGCTGGAAACCGTGAGCTCGGACAGATCGTCTACCTACACCAGCGGAGCCGGCAGCACCTCACGCTGTTGCAGTTCTCGGTCCACGCGCCGGCGTGCGATCTCAAACATCCAGTGATCCCGTAACGCAACAGCGCCACCTCATGACATTGAGTGCCTCATCCACTCACCGCATTTCGAATCGACATGACGAGCAGCGTCGCCGCTTCATCATTGACAAGCCGAACGCCGACGGCAACCCCCTCCACAACTGAGATCGCATCGCCTTTCAAGAGGCGTATAGGCACACCAGAGTTCAGGAAGTCGACGGTGCCTTCAAGAATGAAGTAAACGGTGTCGGACTTGACTGGCCCATCAAGTAGGTGTGGACTGCCGTTCGCGCTGTGGCAGAGCAAATGGACTCGCAAATGTGAATCGGCCGGCATTTGCAGGACCTCCGTGCTGACTCCCACACTACTGAAGTCAACTCTTCCCCGTTCTGCCGCCCGCGACAGCGCGCTCCGAGTCGGAGGACCGGCTGGACCAAGCGTGACGAGATCCGAGAGAGGAACTCCGAGCGCATCCGCGATTCGCTGGGCCGATCCAACGCTGGCATCGGTTTGGGACCGTTCTACCTGGCTGAGAAAGCCAGGTGAAAGACGAGCCACCGCGCCCAGATCGCGCAGGGTCAACCCTCTCGCCTTTCGAACTGCACGGATGCGCGATCCCAGCGTCGCCATCGCGACGTCGGCACCAACGTCGTTGGCGACACTACTGCGCTTCGCGTCTTGGTTCGGCGAATCTCCGGCATCGGATGGAGCGCCGCTGTTAGAACCGAGGTGATAGTGCACAAGGACCCAGTCGTCGTCGACAAAGCGAACCAGACAAGCGCCCGTCATTCGTTCACTAACCTGGTGCGTGTCCAGCAAGTATCGCTGGCGCATACTGAAGGTCATGAGCCACAGGTTCTCGGCGATGCTGAGCGCCACGGGATCCGCTGGGACCGAGACAATCTCGGTCACGATACCCCGTTGAGCGCGAAGGTACCCGGACACGGCATCACGGCCGCGCAGCCACGCGCCCGTGAGATCGTCCGCCAACTGGACTTCGGAGTCAAGGTGGGAGATCAACAATTCCCAGTCCTCTGAATCCAAGATCGTGAATAGGTTCTGGAGGCATTCAAGGGGGCGGAGTGAGGGTGAGGGTGTCGGTTGACTCGTGTCACTGTCATTGCTAGTCACCATTGGCTGTCGATTCCTCAGTTTCTTGTAGCAACCTTACGAGCGCGGTCCCATGTCTATGGCGAATGCCCTGCGGGGATTCTCAACCAGAATCTTGCGTATGTCATCTTCGGCCAAGCCCCATAGTCGCAGCCTCGGAACTATGCTTCGAAGAATGTGCGCGTACCCATACCCTCCGTACTCCGTAAGTTGGATCTTGTAACAGGTATCCTGTGATACAAGTAGTTGGTCTGCGTGCCCTTCGGCGGCGAGTAACGCGACCGCTCGCGCTGTTTCGGTGTCCCCGAAACTCTGAAAACCGTTTTCACTCTCGAAGAACTCGTGGCCGAACAAGTCGAACTCGAGAAAGCAGCCACGTTCGGCCACCGCACGATGATAGTCCGGTCGGTGCAGAGACGTGTCGAGGTGCCCCATGACGACCCGGTCCATGGCCGCGCCAGCATCTTTGAGTATATCCGCGATTTCGAGGGCCGAGTTGACGTCGATTGCGTGTGCGGCCGTGTGGACCGAGATTGCCGCACCGGTTTCAATCTGCGCATGAGCGGCCGCCCGCAACACTTTGGCTTCGTTAGGATCGATCGGGTGAGATACGCCGAGCTCGCCGATAACCCCGGCCCTGATTCCCGTGTCACCAATCCCTTCGGCGATTTCTTTGATCATCTCAGTAGCCAAACCTGAGATTGACTCGGTGCTGACACGAGATGGATGAGCGGCGGCAATATAAAAGCCAGTTGCGGCAACTATGTGGACCCCGGACCTCGCGGAGATTCGCGACAATGCCTCAACGTCTCGACCAATACCTGGAGTAGTTAGGTCCACGAGCGTACTTCCCCCAGCCTCGGCGAACATCCTCAGTTCCGAGATGGCAATACCTTCGTCGTCCAGAATGACCACCTCGCGCGACGTGTTCGGAAACTGACGCATCCACCACAGATTCTCGATGGCTATCTGCGCCCCCGCCATTCGCGCGCCGACGGAATCGATTGGGTCCTGCAGCCAAACGGTGGAGTCGCAGATCAGGTGCTCATGCGGAAGGACCACTCCCGCGAGCTCCGCTGGAATGTCGCCAAGGACTGTCCGAAATACTCGCAAGCGATGCTCCTCCTCAAGACTTTCCATTCTCGGTGATTTCGTCATTGCTCGCGACTCATGACGCATGCAGACAGGTGGTCTGGCCCCACCGCTATCAACCGGTGGGAATAGTGGGTGCTGCATGGGCCTTCCTCCGCGTGCCCGCAGCGCGCATAGAAGGGGCAAAAGGACGGCTGGGACGACCGTAGGTCTGACGGGATGACGGTTAGTCGAGCACGACGCTCATCGATGGAGGGAATCGAATCGATAAGGCCTCTGGTGTACGGGTGAGACGGCTCTCCTAGGACGGACACAGTGTCGCCTGATTCGACGACTTGGCCGCCGTATAGAACAACTACGCGCGCTGCAGCCTGTGCGATCACGCCATAGTCGTGACTGACGAGCAGGATTCCAAGTTGTCGGTCGCGTGCGATCTCCACGAGTAGCTCGAGGATCTTTGCTTGGGTCGACACGTCAACGGCGCTCGTAGGCTCATCCGCAATCAGCAAACCGGGTCGCTTCGCGAGTGCGATTGCAATCATCGCACGCTGACGCTGTCCCCCCGACAACTCGTAAGGTCGTGCACCGATGTGCCGCTCTGCGTCGTGCATACCTACGCTGGTGAGAGTCGCGAGCACATCAGTCGCTGAGGAGGTCCTGGAGCCGGCCGCGGCGAGCGCCTCCCGCACCTGTTCCCCGACGGTAACGACGGGATTCAAGGCCTTGAGTGGGTCTTGGAACACCATGGAGACACCGTTCGGTGAGATTCGGTGAACCGCCTTTGGCTTCATCGTCAAGATTTCAGTTCCGTGGAGCTCTACAGCACCCTCGCGATAGGTGAGATTGGCTGCGAGCAGCGATGCAATGGTGCGGCAAAGGGTTGTCTTTCCGCTTCCAGACTCACCGACAAGGCCAACGATCTCGCCTGGATAGATCTCGAGGCTAACTGTGTCCAAGATTCGGGAGTCGGGACGTGAGTTGCGTCCGACACTGAGATTACGGACTCTCAGGATCGGGCGCTCCTGGTCAATGTCGTTGAGCGTCACCGATCCGACCTCCCCGCACGCAGTAGGTCGGCCAGGCCATCCCCCACGAGCGCGAGGGCGATGCCCAAGTAGACAATGGCCATTCCCGGGAAGAAGGGAATCCACCATTGGTTGGCCACGAAGTTCTGACCAGATTGAATCATGGCGCCCCATTCGGGCGTGGGTGGCTGCACCCCGAGGCCGAGATAGGACACGGAGGCACCAAGGAGGACCGCGTATACGAAGTCCGCTGTTGCATAGACGATTAGCTGTCCAGATACCGTCGGGAGTAGGTGGCGGGTCAGGATTCGTGGTGTCGAGAACCCTGATACGCGGGCAGCGGTGATGTAGTCCTGCTGCTTGGCGACGAGAACCTCGGACCGCACCAGTCGTGCATAGAAGATCCACGCAACGAGCCCGACAGCGATGAACAGGCTAGACAGACCCGCACCGAGAAGGCCAACCATCGCAATAATGAGCACCAGGAATGGGAAAGCGAAGCCGACATCAATCACCCGCTGGGTCACCACGTCGAGCCACCCCTGGCGCCACGCGGAAATCAAACCGACAAAGGTGCCGATGCAAAGGGCAGTCCCGACAATCACAATTCCGATCAGCAGGTCGACTCTCCCGGCATAGAGGGTGCGAGTGAACACATCTTGGCCGTACTGATCCGTCCCAAACCAGTGATCGGCACTCGGTGCTTGAAGTGCGGCAGCCGGATCGAGTGCGGTCGGGGAGTAGGACGTAAACAGTGGAGCTCCCACACATGCGACCACTAGGACGGCAAGCATCACCGATCCAGTAACGAGTGCCAGGGTGCCCCCGCCCAGTCGAGGCAGCCTGCGGGCTCGGAGTGCATCCTGTTCGACAGGTGTCGGGAGATGACCGCTAGCCACTGTCGCCGCCACGGAGGCGAGGATCCAACCTTGTCTGCACGAGCTCGATTACGAGGCCGAAAAGGACGACCAGTACTCCAAAGGTAAACGTTATGCCCTGGACCACGAGGAAGTCACGTTGCAGAACGGCAGAAACAAGTTGCTGACCTAGGCCCGGGAGCGCGTACACATTCTCGACGATTACCGATGTGCCAAGCAGGTATGCGGCATTCATTCCAAGGATCCCGACCGCGGGTACCAGACCAATGCGCAGGATGTGATGAATCCACAATCGAACCGTCCCGATTCCTTTGAGTCGCGCAGCGTCTATGTAGTCCTCGCTCAGGAGATCCGAAAGGGAAGCTCTCAGGCTCCTGACCAAGATTGCAAGGAATGTGAGCGTCAGAGTCAATGCGGGGAGGAACAAGTGCCACAACGAGTCAAGGAAGCCATCGCCGACGCCGCCTGATGGAAAGATCCCTAGTCCAAGGCTCAGAATGGCTATAAGCCCGATGCCCACCCAAAAACTCGGGAAGCCGAACGTCACAACGACGATGCTTAGAGTGAACCTGTCCGGCCATCGACCGCGCGCGTTCGCGGAAATGATCGCTAGTGGCACCGCAACGAGCACCGAGAGCAGTAGGGATAGCCCGATGAGCTGGAGTGATACCCAAATGTGGTCGGCCACGATCCCCGACACCGGGGCGCCAGTGAAGAACGACTCACCGAGATTCCCCCTCAAGACCTGGGACATGTACCTCAAGTACTGGACTGGGAGTGGCTCGTCGAGGCCGAGTTGCGCATTGATGCGGTCAATCGCTTCGGGAGAGGCGCGTACGCCGACGAGGACCTGGGCGGGTCCACCAGGCAAGAGGCGAACGAGAAGGAAGGAAACGATCGACAGCCCTATGAGAACAACTAATAGCCGGAGTAGTCGACTTGAAGTTCGTCGAAGTCTGAATCGTGCCTGTGAGATTCCCGAGGGTGCGGTCGGGGGTAGATCAACATCGGGAGGATTGCTCATTCTGGACTCACCTGTCGAGGTCGCGAAGCGACGGGACCGCGTTGATGAGTGCCCTCGTGTACGGGTGCTGTGGACGCCTCAGCACGCTTTGGGTGTCGCCTCCCTCGACAACCTGGCCGCTCTTCATCACCAGAACCCGATCGCACAACTGGTTCACCACCGCCAGATCGTGCGTTATGCATAGGATGGCTACTCCTGATTGATCACGCGCATCTGCAAGGAGATTTAGAACCTGTGCCTGAACAGATGCGTCAAGAGCAGACACGGCCTCGTCCGCTATCAGTAGCCGCGGCCGCACCAGGAGCGCACGTGCGATAGCAACTCGCTGACACATGCCCCCTGACATCGCCGCAGGACGAAGTCCACTCACCGAGTGCGGGAGTCCAACATCGCTCAGAGCTGCTTCGACGAAGCGCCGCCTGCTCGAGCGCGAACACAGTCGGTGCACGTGCATGATCTCCTTGAAGATGGAGCCGACCGTGCGACGAGGGTTCAAAGATGAGTGTGGGTCTTGGTAAACGACTTGAACGCCATCAAGACGAGGAAGTTGGGCAACGGTCCTAGGTGTTCCGACGAGGCGGCCCTCGAACGAGACTTCTCCCTCACTAATGCGAGTGAGTCCTGCGAGGCACTTCGCCACAGTGCTCTTGCCCGAGCCTGACTCGCCAACAAGTCCCAGGATCTCGCCTGGATACACGTCGAAGTCGACGTTTCGAGCGGCCCAAGTGCCCGCGCCGGCTCGTCCATGATCTTCGGAACTGAGCCCACGAGGCGGGTAGTACTTCCCCAATTGCCTTACAGAAACGAGTGGCCGACTCTGCTGCACCGTCACTCCCGAATCTGTGCAATTAATCGACTTCGTGGCTGCTGGGTAGCCGTACGACTCCAAGACAACACGGACCACACAAGCATCACTAGGACGACTTTTTTCCTATCGCCGCCCAGTCGTAGAAGCCAAAGCTGTTGGCTTTGAAACCATCAATCGATGCGCCGGCCAGGTACGTCAACTGCGGGTAGTACAGCGGGACTATGAACGCTGCCTCCGCGACATCCGTCTGCAACTTGTCCCATAGCGGCTGCGCCTGTGACGGGTCTGCTGTATTTATAGCCTCTTTGGCGACCGCGACCAGCGCCGGATCGTCATAGCCGGTGAAGTACGCGTCGCAGCAGAAGGCCGGGTCCACGGTGAAGAGCGGTTGGATGCTGGGGTCAGCACTCTGGTTTCCCCAGAACGTGGTGTTCGCCTGAAAAGTCTGCCCGATGATGTCGTTGTCGACAGATGCCGCATCCTTCTTGCTCCCCGAGACGCTGAAGCCCGCCTCGGTCAGGTTCGCCGTCGTGATTGTCAGTTCGGCATCCTGTGCCGCGCCGGTCGAAGCGAGCAAGGTCACATTAATGGGAGTGGGCACACCCGACTCCGCGATCAACTGCTTCGCCCTTTCCATGTCTGTCGGATACAAAGCCAACGCTGGGTTCTGGAACGTCAACTCCGGTGGCCCGACTAGGAATGATTGCGCGACGTCGGCATAACCGAAGAGGCCTGTACTGATGATCGCACTCCTGTCGATGGCCAGTGAGAAGGCCTGTCGCACCTTCAGGTTGTCGAATGGTGGCTTCTTCGTGTTCAGAACCCACATCTCGACTCGCGCGCTGGGGAAAGCCAGCACTTGTACGTCTGCGTTGGACTTCAGTCCCTCAAGCTGGTTCGCAGGCGGTGATTGCGCGATGTCAGCTCGCCCTCCCACCACTGCCGTGACTCGAGCCGTGTCGTCTGGGACGACCTGCCACTCGATGGAATCCAGTTTGGCCGCTCGCGAGTCATCCCAATAGTTGTCATTCCGAGCGATGGTGTAGCTCGTGTTCGCAGTTGCAGAGGCCAATGTGAACGGTCCAGTACCGATGGGAGCCTCGTTGAAGAACGCCTTCTCACTTGGAGCAGCCTTGAGAGCAGCCTCAGAGTAGATGGCTGCCGTCGGGCTGGCCATGTCGGCGAGCAGGTGTGGCCACGGCGAGTTAAGTGCGATCTGGACTGTATCGGGGTCAGGAGCGCTAATCGACTCAATCCTGTCCGTCAAGAAGTGAAGGAGCGAGATATCTGGAGCGAGGTCCCGATTGAGCGAGAAAACTACGTCCTGCGCAGTTAGATCCGAACCGTTCGAAAACTGGGCTCTTGGATCGAGTGTGAATGTGTACACCAACTTGTCGTCGGACACGGTCCATGAGGCTGCGAGGCCTGGGGACAATTCTCCCTCGCGGAGCGTCACAAGGTACTCAAACCATGCGTTCCACATAGGCATCGAGACGTTATTGTCTTGGCTCGTCGCAGGGTCAAGGTCCAACGGGGCAGTCACGAACTGAAACACCGCTGATCCACCCGAAGCCGGTGCTTGGGATCCGTCGACATCACCGGGACTAGCGCTGTCTCCAGCAGTGGTCTGAGTTGAAGTGCAGGCCGCGAGCGCAACCAACGCTGCGGCGAAGGCCGCCACCACTACTGATTTCCGCATGGGATCTCCTTGACGTTGCTCGCTACACGAACCAGGGCGTTGCTGACCATCGGATTACGCAGGGAGGTCACGACCTCCGCGAACCCCAGACTACAGATTTAATTCCAGCACACCAGATGTCGAACACGGATGTAGTCAAATCGTTATCTCCAAAACGCACAATGACTCGCTTCGTCGCTAAATCGATACATTTTGTGCCGCGAATCCGAACGGTGACTTCGTTCCATTGACAAAATATTGATCGATATGTTGAATTGGCTAAAATGTGAAGCGATACCTGCTTAGGGACGCGCGCTTTGAGGAGAGGGCATTGTGGAGTCGCTTCTTCCGCTTTGGCGCCGAGTCCTGGTCATGCGCGAACTCGAACTCGAGTTGGGTCGCGCAACCGCGGCCGGGGAGGTTCACGGGGAGATGCACCTAGGAGTCGGTCAGGAGACAGTTGCGGCCGCACTCGAAAGCTGTCTTGCCGACGGCGATGCGGTGATCTCTACTCATCGACCCCACCTTCATGCCCTCGCTGCCGGGGTCGACCCAGTTCGGATGATCGCTGAGATCCTGGAGCGAGATGGACTGAATCACGGCAAGGGCGGACATATGCACTTGTTTGACCCATCGCGGCAGTTCATGTGCACGGGAATCGTGGGAGCGGGAGCTCCGATCGCTCTTGGATACGCCCTGGCGCAGCGATTGAGTCGAGCCTCAACGAATAGCATCACTGTGTCGATTCTCGGAGATGGGTCGATGAACCAAGGCGCCGTCTTCGAGTCCCTCAACCTCGCAGCGGTCTTGCGCCTACCAGTCCTGTTCCTCGTCGAGAACAACGAGTACGGGATCTCGGTGCCACGGTCCGTTTCAACAGCCGGTGCGATCCACGAGCGGGGGCAGAGCATGAGGATATCAGGATTCCACGTCGATGGACGGGATGTCGGCGCGATGCTAACCACGCTTCGAAACGCAATTGACGGTGTTCGGAGGGAACAGTTCCCATCTCTCGTCGTCGCCGACGTTTACCGATTCCGGGGTCACTACGAGGGCGATCTCGACTTGTACAGGCCAGAAGCAGAGAAGCGCGACGCGATTAGCGATACCCAAGACCCGCTGTCGCGACTCGAGTCTCTCCTCCTCGCAGCTGGGGATCTCACGGAAGCGTCTGCTCTCGCTGATCGCGTAGCCGCCGTTGACGAGGTTGCGTCCTGGTTCCGAGAGGCACGCCAACTCCCCTACCCGACTGCATCGACTGCCGCCGAAGGCGAGTTCGTCCGTGGCTAGTGGAGAAGACTCCCGAAACGGCGCGGTCTTGATAGCGCAAACGCTATTCGCGGAAATGGCAGCGGACGAATCCGTCGTCGTATTCGGTGAGGATGTTGGCAAGCTTGGAGGCGTCTTCGGCGCGACACGCAAACTGCAGACTACCTACGGCAGGCAGCGTGTTTTTGACACACCGATCTCAGAGACAGCCTTCCTCGGTATGGCAGTTGGCGCCGCCCAGGCGGGCCTCCGTCCTGTTGTTGAGCTCATGTTCGTCGACTTCCTAGGCGTCTGTTTCGATCAGATCGCGAACCAGATGGCGAAGAACCATTACATGTCCGGCGGAGAAGTTGCAGTCCCACTGGTGCTCCGGTCCGCAGTCGGATCAATTGGCTCCGCCGCACAACACTCTCAAGTGCTCGGCGCGACATTTGCGCATTTCCCCGGCCTTCGCGTCGTCATGCCAGCCAGTCCTAACGATCTCCAGGGTATGCTCGCATCCGCGGTGCGCTGTAATGATCCTGTCGTCTTCCTAGAACACAAGCAACTACTCAAGACGCGAGCGAGCGACCTCGCATTCAACGATGCGCAGACGCAAGGCGAGCCGATCAAGCCAACCCCGCTCACATCGTGCCGTAGACTGCGGGAAGGGCACGATGTCACCATCGTCGCCGCAGGGTGGATGGTTCAGGAGTCTATTCGAGCGGCGGACGCGCTGGCGCTTGAAGGCACTTCGGTCGGGGTGGTCGACGTTCGCTCCTTGGCACCTCTTGACCGCGATGGCCTCGCCGAGCACGCGCCTGCTGCAAGTCGGCTGCTCATCGTCGACGACGACTACCTTCGATACGGAATGTCCGGAGAGATCGCCATAAGCATCGTGGAGCGCCTAGGAGGCAGCTCCCCATTGATCGCACGACACGGACTCGACGTCTCCCTACCCGCAAGTCGTGTTCTCGAGCAGTTCGTGCTGCCAAGCGCGGCATCAATTGCCGACTACATCCGGACTTGGGGGGGCTAGCATGACGGTGGTCAGATTCAACCACTTCAATGTGTCCGTCAGTGACATGGACAGGTCCTTGCCGTTCTGGACCGACGGGCTTGGACTGCGGCTGACGGGCCGAGGCATGGTCGAATATGACCACTTGGATCGCATCGTCGGTTTGGACGATACGCGAATTGAGTGGGCCGAGTTGGAACTTCCTGGAGGCGGGATTGTCGAGCTCTTCCGCTACCACAACCCCGCTGCCGATTCGATCGATGCATCCGTAAACCGACCAGGGACCACGCACTTCGCGATTGAGGTTGATGACATCAATGCGCAGATCAGGCAACTAGAAACCTGCGGTTTCGTAGACGAGCGAGCGACGATTACCCGGATTCCCTTCGGTGACTGGAAGGACTGGCTCTGTGTATACGTCCGCGATGCGGACGGAGTCACCATCGAGTTGCTCCAGAGGCCCGAGTGACCTTCGACGACTTCTCGGATCGAACCGTCGTCGTGACCGGCGCCGCCGGCACCATAGGTCGAGCAGTTGTGACGGCCTTTAGGAAGCGAGGTGCCCGCGTCATCGGAATCGATCGTGTCGAAGAGACTGGCATCCATGAGGCGGATGTGGCTGACGAGGACGAGCTGCTAGCGGCCATCCAGGCGAGCACTCATTCTCTGATCACAGATGTCGTGCATGCTGCGGGGATCGTCGAGTACGGCCCTATCCTCCAGACCACGGACGAGCGAATCGCTGAAGTGCTGCGAGTTAACCTTTCCAGCGCGTTCGTCATCCTTCGTGCGTGTGTGCCAATCATGCGTGGTGGAACGGTAACAATGATCGGATCTCAAGCTGCTTCGCATGGGTCGGCCGACTGGGCTCTGTACTCCGCAAGCAAGTCGGGCGTGGTACGACTTGTCGAATCCGCAGCCAAGGAGTTCGGCCCAATGGGGATTCGCGTTAACGCGATCAATCCGGGATCTGTGAACTCACCCATGATGGATGCAGTGATCAAGGCCAAAGCACGGCTGCGAAACCACGAAATCATGGACGTGCGCAAGAGTTACGAGGAAGCGAACCCGCTTCGCCGATTCGTGGAACCCGACGAGGTCGCTGCTGCGTGCATCTTCCTGGCATCGCCCCAATCCTCGTTCATCAACGGGGCTGCAATCAATGTCGACGGAGGGGACGCACCCGGATGAGATCACGGACTGCACTTGAGCAACAGCCCGCGGTAATCAACGGGGAGTTTGACAAGGTCGTCATTTGCGTCCCAGACGCGTTCAGTCGACTCGTCGGGAAGACGGTCAACGTGCAATCCTTCGAGAGCGCCGTCCGCTTTGGGCTGCCGCTGCCGGACTTCCACCTAGTTACGGACGCGACTGGGACGCCGATACCAGGGATGGCGGTCACCAATCACGAGGGTGGATTCCCGAATGGCACGATCCGCCCCGACCTAAGCACACTCCGCCTGCTTCCCGGTGCTGAGCGCACGGCCATCGTGCTTGCAGACCCCGAACACTCCAACGGACTTGCGGCAGTTGAGGCTCCGAGATGCGTTCTTCAACGTCAAGTCGACCGTCTATTCGAAGCGGGTCTTGTCGCATCGGTTGCAACCGAACTCGAGTTCTACATGTTTTCGGAGAACTTCAGGCGGGCGCAGTTGCAGAGATACCACGACCTAACTCCGCTATACCATCGTGCGGGGGATCACGACATACTGATCGCCAGTAATTACGAGCCCTACCTCGAACCACTAAGAGCGCGAATGGAGCAGATGGGCGCTCCAGTCATTTCGACTCTCGGCGAAGGTGGTACTGGTCAGGTCGAGGTCAACTTCACACATGGCGAACCCGGACTAACCGCCGACAATCACGTGCTATTCAAGTACATTGCCAAAGCGCTGGCTATGGAAATGGGGGTCTCGATCTCCTTCATGGCGAAAGTGGCCCACCTTGCACCCGGATCGAGCAGCCACATCCACCTCTCACTGACGGAGCTACTTACGGAAAGGCCCCTCTTCGCGCACGCCGACCGACCTGAAGAGATGGCACCCGAGGCGCGAAGCTTCATCGCCGGGATGTTGGCTTACGCCCCGGACTTCTCAATTCTTCATGCGCCCAGCGTCAACTCCTACCATCGCATCCGTCCTCGGAGTTGGGTTCCCGTGAATGCAACGTGGGGCGTGGACAACAGAACCGTGCTCGCCAGGCTCCTAGGCAGTGGCAATGACGGAAGAGTTGAATTCAGACTCCCGGGTGCTGACGCAAACCCGTACCTGAGCCTCGCCGCTGTCATTGCGGCCGGGCTTGCAGGCATCAAGAACCAACTCGAGCTGCCCCCACCTGTGGGTAGTCAGGCAGATACACCACAAACGGCACCTGTCGCACTGCCCGGTGACATGGCAGCGGCGATCGATGCGTTCGCGGGCTCAACGCTCGCATCTGACGCCCTGGGCTCCTCAGTACACCGGCACTATCTGGACCGCGCACGGCATGAGTTCTACATTACGTCATCATTCGTTTCCGACTGGGAGCGCGAAAGGGGTTTTGAAATCGCATGATCGTCGACACACACTGCCATGAGGGGACCTTCGATCCGCTCTTCACTGGTGAGCACTGCGCCGACCGACTGGTTGAGCACCATCTGCGAGCAGGAGTAACGCACGGCCTGCTATCCATCCTGATTAGAGACGACATGGCTAGGGGGAACAGTCGCACTTTTGAGGTCACTCAGACGTTTCCAGGACACATGTACGGCCACATCTACTTGAACGTTCACGATGTCCCTGCTTGCCTTGACGAGATTGAGCGATGCGTCCAACTCGGCAACTTCCGAGGCGCGAAACTGCATCCGAGTGAAGACGCCTGGTTCCCATACTTCGAGAAGTACTACCCCGTTTATGAGCGACTCGAATCACTTGGCTATCCGATACTGTTTCACAGCGGGACCTACCCTCACTCCAATCCGCTAGCCATCGCCTACGCGGCTCGGGACTTTCCAAAGATACCGTTCATTCTTGGGCACTTCGGGCTCGCCGACTCATCTTGGGAATGCTTCCCTGCAGCCGCCCTGTCTGAGAATGTCTACGTTGACACGACGGCCAATCCGATGGTTCGGGTCATGCGTGAGTGGCTCGACATCTACGGTGCGCACCGAATGTTGTGGGGATCGGATTTCCCGTTTTACAGCGTTCAATACGAATTCGAGAAATTGTCGGAACTTGACCTCAACGACGAAGAACGTGCCCTGATCGAATATGGCAACGCTGTAAGAATCTACGGATTGGATATAGCGCCGTGACGAGGGAACGACTTGGACGGCGACCACGCCGTGTGATCGAAGTCCTCGAGCGACCTGTTGGAATTACTCGCCGGCGAAGCGGAACGCTGAAGGGTCTGGGACTGCCCCAAGTTTGATTGGCTCCTTGTGGGACTGGCCCGACTTTGGTTGCCTCGCGGCGTTGCGCTGTCTCTTTGCCGAACGATGACTGAGTCCGCATCTCGCTGCAGCTGTCAGGGGGTCGGCGTACGTTCATTGGCGGTAGTCGGAATCGGCGGGCGGGGGACGCGGAGCGCATGGGTCGATTGTTCGCGACGGGCCTGGTGACCTTGGTGGCCGGGCCGGTCGGGCTCTGGGCGGCCCCCGTGGCGACTACATCACTGCTCGGCCAGGTGCCGGCAGGCTTCGGGGTCATCGCGAATGCCGACCGAGCGCAGATCTTCAATCCGGCCATCTGGTTCGGGTTCGACAACGTCGCCGGCACCGGCAGCATCTGGGACTCCACGCTCGGCGGTGCCGGGGCGCCGGGCGGGACGGTCAACCTGTGCGTGGTCTTCATGATCACGGGCATCGTCGCGGTCTGCTGCCTTACGGCCATTGAGGCCGTCTTGTCACGTGCCTGGGTGGACGCGCCCGCCTCGTCGATGACGCCCAATCCGGGCGCTAGGCCAGCCCGCTGCCCGGTGGCAGCGGGACCACCATTTCCCCGCAGTCCCGCCATTGCGCCCGGCCCACGTGATCCTCCGCCGGATCCACGCCGGCGAACCCGCAGTATTCGTGCACATACTCGACCGGCATGACAGGCGCCCCCTCTGCCACTTGGGGGCGTTCGATCTTGTAGCAAGAGCTACATGGGGCGCATTTCCACCTAGCCCAGGTGAAGAAGTGACTAGCGGGAACGGAGTCGTGCATAACGCACTTCTCCTCGATGGAGTCGAACGCACGGTCGTCTATTGACCCCTCAGGCCGCTGTCAAGATCGCTCATCAACTTCGAATGGGCGATCTCACCAAAGCCACCGTGGTTTGTGAGCGATAAAACTGCCTTTTCGACGGGGCGCCATTTAACCATTTTGGCGGCAAAGCGGAACAAGTTGAAATTGGTGCCGATCTTTTACTCAGCACTTCGAGGGTAAAGACCTTGGCACACTTCTACGGTGAGTCCTTTGCCTTGGCCAACATCGAATGGTACGAGAAAGTGCCTGGGACCAATTCCGTCTCTGACCACCAAGTTCCCTAGTCGAAATATAAAATTTCAGTTTTGCTCAACACTCGTCTAACAGAAGTCGTTCTGACACCGTTTAGATCGCTCTGAAATGCCATGTTTCACAATGAAACATCCAAGAGGGCGTCGTGGGGCGGATCATGAGCCTTGGTGATTCACCAAGGCACACCCTGTTGCTCTCGCCAGCAACTCATAATCCGGTCGTCCTCGGTCCGAGCCCTACCCGCCCCACAAC
>SXGR01276326.1_pt1 | contig 24249 bp, 16 predicted proteins | sample 3174711 | NCBI WGS metagenome assembly SXGR01 (sample SAMN11356860, study PRJNA531348) | freshwater metagenome | isolation source: freshwater sample F1-60 | place: China: Fuxian Lake, Yuxi | collected 2017-12-25
AGGAAGCCGCCCTTGGCGTTGATCTCGTCGAAGGTGAAGAGCAGCACATCGCGCAGCGAGGTTTCGCTGATGGCCATGGTGCCACTGAGGGAGTGGAGGATGCCGACTTTGACAGTTTCGGCTGCGTGAGCAGTGGCGAATGACGCGCCGAGCGCGAGTGCGCCGGCGCCGAGCAGTTTGATGAATTTCGTGATCATGTTAGGACAGGAGTGAGCTGGGCAGGATGCGGAGGCAAAGCAGTAGCTTGGCCGCCGCGAAAGCGGTGAAATCGGATCGGGTGAAGGGGCGGGAAACGATGGTCGCGGCAACGCGCGACCATCGTGGAGAATCAACGTAGCAGCGGCGTTGGGCCGCGGGGGATTCCTTAGAACTTAAAGATCGACTGGACGGCGAAGAACGTCGCGTTTTTGGCGGCGGACTTTGAGTAGTCGTAGTAGGACAACTCGGCGCGAACCGAGAAATTGTCATTGATCTTGTAGGTCGGGGCGGCGGTGAGCTTCGTGAAGCCGGGACCGTCGTTGCTGAGCTTCTCGCCGCTGATGCGGAAAGCAGAAGACCAGTTCTTGTCGATGGCGTAGTTGAGGAAGAGGAGCCAGTTGTAGCCTTTGTCTTCCTTGCCACCGTCTTTCGAAACCCACTCGGCAGCGACGGTCGCTTCTTTGGTGAGATTGTAGCTGGCCCAGAAATTGATGGTAAGGATTTCGTCATTCTTGTGGATGACGTTGCCCTTGGTGTCGTAGGCAAAGCCGGCCCAGAGGGTGACATCGGGAATGGCCTTGTAGGTGAAGTAGCCTTCGAAGCCGGCATTGCGCTTTAGCTCGCCGTCGCCCTTGAGGTAATTTGGTCCCGAGTAGACGGAATCGACGAGCGCAAGGCCCCAGCCGGTGTCTTTATCTCCTCCGTCGAGCCGCACGCCGGAGTGGTAGCCGGGGATTGGTCCAAGGAAATCACCGTTGGCGTAAGAGACCTGGGACATATTTGGAATATCGAACGCCTCGTAGCCGAGGTAGCTCAGGAACTTGCCGGCGGTCACGCTCATGCCGCTGCCGACATCGACGGTGGCGTAGGCATCAAGCAGGGTGACGTCGCTTGGAGCGCCGGGCTGATAAAAGAGGCTCACCACGCCGGTGACGGGCTTGAAAGAACCCGTGAAGAGGGTTTTTGCGGCGTCGAGGTCGAATTTGTCGACGGCGGTTCCCGGGTCGGATTTGGTGTTGCGATACGATCCCGCGGCGTAGCCACCGACGGAGAGCGAATCGTTGACTTTGACATCGGCGAAGGCCGTCAGGGAAGAGGCGAGCGTCAGGGCCGCCGCGAGTGTGATGCGTGATTTCATTGGCTGGTGTAGGAGGTTAGTTGCTTTGGGAACTTAGGAATCAGTTCCGTCTGGGTCCCTGATAGCAGCATTCTTGCCAATCATGCGTTTGATTTATTTTTATGAAAAGTAGGTGATGTCGGGTTCATGCGACGCATGTCGGCGGTGGATTCGCGGCGCCGGCCAACGGTGGATGGGCGTGAAATTTTGTATCCCACGAATTGCGCTGGAACAAACCCTGCGCGGTTTGCTCTATTGGCGGCGATTGTCCTCACGGATGGTCACTCAACCAGAACACCGACATAACTACCAATGACCAAGCAACTCCTCCTCTCCCTCCTCAGCTTTGCTGCGGTGGGCACTGATACGATCCGGGCGCAGGCGGCACCCGCGGCTGCGGCCCCCGCTTACGCGGTGACCAGCACGTTCTCGGCTGTATCTCAATATATGTTCCGCGGCCAACGGCTCGGCGGTCCTTCCTGGCAGCCATCCGTCGAAGTCGCCGCTGGTGATTTTACGGCCGGTCTCTGGTCCAACTTCCCGTTCAAGGACAAGGTGAAGGATTCCTCCGCTCCCGAGTTCGACTTTTATGGATATTACACCTTTGCGGTGAGCAAGGAGATGACGATCGTGCCCGGTTTCACGTTCTATGTGTACCCGAAGGCTCCCACGAATGCCGGTTATTATCGTTCGACTTCTGAACCCAGCCTCGCCGTTAACTACACGGTGGCCGGCGTCAAGCTGACCCCGAAGTATTATTATGACGTCGTGCTGAGCGGCCCGACCTATGAGCTCACCGCCGCCTATGCCCTCCCGTTGAAGGATCTGGGCACCGAGCTCGACTTCACCGGCCAGATCGGCACCTACCGGGTGACGGAAGCGGCCAACAACACGACCCCGGGCGTCAAGGCGTGGGGCGACTATTGGCAGCTGGGCGTCGCGGCGCCGTTTCAGCTCACGAAAGAGTCCAAGCTCACGATCGGCTTCGCCTACACCGAGGGTCGCGATGCGTTCATCAAGCAGGGGAGCTCCCCGAAGGGTGCCAACTCGCTCGCGGCCGGCCGCGGCGTCGTGACCATCAGCTACAGCCACGCGTTCTAAGCAGGTTGCAGTGCGCGGTGCGCTGCTAGCACAACCGCCCGCACGGAAACGTGCGGGCGGTTTTCGTTTGGCGCGGTTTGTGATTTGACCCGGTCGTCGGGGCGGATGCAGATCAGTCTCTCACTATCATGAAAGTAGGCATTGTCGGCGCGGCCGGTTATTCCGGCGAAATTTTGGTCAAACTGCTTCTGGGGCACCCCCGGGTGACGCTTGCGGCGGTGACGTCACGCACGCACGCGGGAAAGTCCCTCGCGTCCGTGATGCCCGCGGTGCGGGGAATCGATCGTGGGCTGACGTTTATCGATTCGGATCCCGTCGCGCTGGCGGCCGGCGATATTGCGTTGTTTTTCCTCGCGCTCCCGCACGGCACCGCGGCGATTTATGCGCAGGCACTTGTCGCCGCCGGCAAGCGGGTGATTGACCTGAGCGCCGACTTCCGCATCGCCGACCTCGCGACCTACCAAAAATATTACGGCGAGCACCATGCGCCTGGGCTGTTGCCCTCCGCGCGAGTTGTGTTGCCCGAGCTTACCGCGCCCGCGTGGAAAACGGAAGCCAAGCTGATCGCGGCGCCGGGTTGTTATCCGACGAGCATTTTGGTGCCGCTCGTGCCGTTGCTCAAAGCGGCGGTCGTCACGCGTGAGCATATTGTGGTGAACGCTTTCAGTGGCGTCAGTGGGGCCGGCAAAAAAGCCGAAGAAGCCTTTCTCTTTTGCGAGCGGGCCGAGAGCGCTAAAGCATACGGGCTGGTGAAACACCGCCACCTCGCGGAGGTGGAAGAACAGCTCGCGTTGCACACGGGCGCGCCGACGATTATCCAGTTCAACCCCCATCTCGCGCCCATGCGCCGCGGCATCGCGACGACGATTACTGTGCCGGCGACGCACGGCGGAACGGTTGAGCACGTTTACGCTGCGTGGCGGCAGGCCTACGCCCATGCGCCCTTCGTCCAGATTTTGCCCTCTGGCGAAACCCCGGACACGGCGCACGTCGTCGGCACGAACCGCATCGATATTTCCGCAGTCCACGACCCCCGCACCGGCAATTTCGTGATCACCTCCGCCGAGGATAATCTCACGAAAGGCGCCAGCGGCCAAGCCGTGCAGATCATGAATTTATGGTTAGGCTTCGAAGAGACGGCGGGGCTCGTTTGAGTGGCGCGGGCGGCTCGCCCGTGAGTCCGAGGAAATCTGGGCGGGACGCCCCTGCCACGCTCCCGGCTTAGCTCCGGTAATCCGCGTTCTCGCTCACGTATTCGTGGGTGAGATCGCCGCCCAGCACGGTCGCGGACGCCGCGCCGTTACCCACTTCGATTTCCAGTTCCACGCATCGTTCGTGCGGCGGGAAGTCGACCGGAGCGGAGAAGACCCCGTCCTTCGGTGCCGCGCTTGCGTAGAGCTCGGCGCCGCAGAGGTGAGCAATGAGTGCCGCCTCTTTGCTGGGATCGAGCTGAAAAACTCCGTTGGCGAAAATGTCCACTCCGCCCATGGCCGCGCGCAGTTTCGAGAGATCCGTCTGTGGGGCGAACGCACCGATGTGCTTGCCGATGGCTTGCACGAGGCGGCCGACGTTTGGGTCGTTGCCGGCGACGGCACACTTGAAGAGAGGGGCGTTGACGATGGCCTTACCGAGTGCCCGCGCGAGGACGGGGCTTGCAGCGTGGGTGACGCGCACGCGGATCACGTGACGGACGCCTTCGCCATTCCGAACAACATCTTCGGCGAGATCCCGACACACTGTGTGCAAGCCGCGTTCGAATGCTCCAAAATCCTCGCACGGCACGCGGCCCGAAGAGATCAACGCCACCGTGTCGGACGTGCTCGTGTCGCTGTCGATGCTGATAGCATTGAAACTGGCGTCGATGGCTTTGGCCAACATGGCGCGCAATTCACCGCGGGGCACCGCGAGGTCGGTGAGCACATAGACGAGCATGGTCGCGAGGTTGGGTTCGATCATGCCCGCGCCCTTGGCGATGCCGACGATGCTACCGCCGCCGACGTCGGCGCGCCGGATTTTCGGATAAAGATCCGTCGTCACGATGCCCTCGGCGGCGGGCAAGATTGTGCCGCCGGTGAGCGCGGACACCGCCTGTGGCAGCGCCGCGAGGATGGCGTCGGTCGGCAACGACCAACCGATCACTCCGGTCGAACTCGGCAACACGGCCGTGGGCGCGAGCCCGAGCAATCGCGCGGCCTCCACGCAGACGCGTTCCGCAGTCTCGACGCCGCCCGGCGCACAGACGTTGGAGATCTTATTATTAATGATGATGGCACCGAGTGCGGGCGCATTGAGGCGCTTGCGGCCGACGATGATCGGGGCACCGGGAAACGCGTTTTTGGTGAACGCCGCCGCGAAATCCGGAGTCGGCCGATCCAGGGCGATCAGCGTGAGCGTCATCTTCGCGGGCTTCGGCGCCTCGCGCGGCACGAAATCGAACCGTGTCGTGCCGACACGGAAACCCGCTGGCAGCGCCGCCTGTGAGGCGAGCCACGCGCGGTGCGTGTCGCGATTGGGAAACGTGAGATTGGTGCTAGGCACCACGAAGAAGTGTTGGGCTCCTGTGCGTCGTGCGAGAAATTTTTTGTGGAAATGCGCACCGCACGTGCCTTAGTCGAATTTTCAAAAACAAACCAGTGAACGCTCCTCTCCGATTTCTCCACCTTGCTGCGGCTGTTGGCCGCGCGCTTTGAACCATAATGAACGTCGCTGAAGTAACCGCCAAGACCAAGGTGCTGCTCGAGGCACTCCCTTACATTCAAGATTTTCGTGGCTCCACGTTTGTCATCAAATACGGCGGGAGTTTTATGGATGATCCCGATCCCGTGGCCCGCACCCGCGTCGCCTACGACATCGCTTTTCTCGCGGCGTGCGGCATCAACGTCGTGGTCGTGCACGGCGGCGGCAAGGCGATCACCAAGGCCATGGAGTCCTCGGGCCTGAAAGCGAATTTCGTCAACGGCCACCGGGTAACCGACGCCGCGACGGTCGCCGTCGTGAAGAAAACCCTGGATGAAGTCGTCAACAAGGACGTCTGCGATGCGGTCGCCACCGCGAAAGGAAAACCCAAGGGCCTCCCCGGTGACACGGTGCTCGTGTGCGAAAAACTTATCGTCGACGACGAAGGCAACGCGGTGGACCTCGGTTACGTCGGGGATGTGACCGAAGTGAAGGTGAAGCTGATCAAGAAAGAAATTGGCGACGGATTCATTCCGATTATCTCGCCGGTCGCGGAAGGCCATGACGGCAAGCCTTACAATGTAAATGCAGACCTCGTCGCCGGTCGCGTGGCCAGCGCGCTCCGGGCGCGTCGCTTGGTCTACATGAGCGACGTGCCGGGATTGCTCGCGAATCCGTCGGATGCCGCATCGCTGATTTCAACGCTGAAGATTTCCCAGGTCGACGAGCTCAAGAAACGCGGAGTGATCGACAAAGGGATGCGGCCGAAAGTGCAGAGTGCGATCCGCGCGCTGGAGGAAGGCGTGCAACGCGTGCACTTCATCGACGGACGACTGCCGCACTCGCTGTTGCTGCAGATTTTCACCGACCAAGGTATCGGCACGGAAATTGTGCACGGCTGAGTGCAGGGAAAGGGAAAGGAAAAGTGAGAGTGAAAGTGAAAGGGGAAGGGGAAGTGAACGGAAGGACGCGAAAAGGCTTCTTCATCCTTTCACTTTCATTTTCACTTTCACGCCTATGACCGCTCCCGCCATTGTCCGCACCAGCACCGCCGAAGTCTACGACGCGCATGTCATGAAGAATTACGCGCGCGCGCCGCTGACGCTCGTGCGCGGCAGTGGTACCACGGTGTGGGACGATGCGGGTATCAGTTATCTGGATTTTACCTCGGGGATCGCGGTCAGCGCATTGGGTCACTGTCACCCGTACTGGGTCGCCAGTGTACAGCGCCAGGCGGGCGAGCTGATTCACGTCAGTAATCTTTTTCGCAATCCCCACCAAGGGGAGCTTGCGCGCCGCCTCGTCGGCTACGCCGGGCCGGGCCGGGTGTTTTTCTGCAACAGCGGCGGTGAGGCCGACGAAGCGCTATTCAAGCTCGCCCGTCTGCACGGCATGAGGAAGGCCGGCGGCGAGGAAGGGAAATGCTTCAAGGTCATCGCTGCAAAAAAAGCGTTTCACGGCCGGATGTTCGGCGGCATGAGCGCGACCCCGCAGGACAAAGTCCAGCGAGGTTTCCGCCCGCTGGTGCCGGGCTTTTCCTTCGGTGAACTCAATGACGTGGCGAGTTTCGCCGCGCTCATCGACGATGCGACCGCTGCGATCATCGTTGAGTCGATCCAGGGGGACGGCGGGATCAATCCGTGCACGCCGGAATTCCTGCGCGGCCTGCGCCGGCTCTGTGATGAAAACAATCTGCTCCTGCTGCTCGACGAAGTGCAATGCGGCATCGGGCGCACGGGCACCTTCTTCGCGTTCGAGCCGGCTGGGGTGCAACCCGATGCGATCGCGATGGCCAAGGGCCTGGGCGGCGGCGTGCCCATCGGCGCGATCTGGGTGGGCGAGCGTTCAGCCGACCTCTTTACGCCCGGGACGCACGGAACCACGTTTGGCGGCACTCCGCTCGCGTGTGCTGCCGCTCTGGCTGTGCTGGACGTAATCGAGCGGGAGCGCCTGTTGGAAAACGTCACGCGGCTTGGGGCGCCGTGGCTCGTCGAATTGAGGAAACTTGCTGCCGGGTTCCCGGCCCACGTGCGCGACGTGCGCGGTCGCGGCTTTCAAATTGGCCTCGAGATGACGGGTGAAACCGGGCCGTGGATTGAGGCGTTGGCCGAGGGCGGCTTGTTAGCGGCACCCGCCGGGGGTAATGTCGTCCGCCTGCTCCCGCCGCTCAACGTCACATCCGCCGATTTGGCGAAATCCGTCGAAATTTTCCGTGCGGTGCTCACGGCTAAAGCATGAGCCGATCCCCGATTTTTCCCTCGTTGGCGGCACGCCGCAGGCTTACACTCCTTTGTTTTCAATGAAGCTTCAATGAAGCACTTCCTTAAAGAGACCGACTTTGCGCGGTCCGAATTGCCCCAACTATTTGCCTTGGCGCGCGAGTTGAAACGGAAGCGCGGCACCCGCAGCGCACCGCAACCGCTCGCGGGCCAAACGTGGGCCATGATTTTTTCCAAGTCGTCGACGCGCACGCGCGTTTCGTTTGAGGTCGGCATTCATGAGCTCGGCGGCAATCCGCTTTTTCTGAATAAAAACGACATTCAGCTCGGCCGCGGTGAGACGGTTGAGGATACGGCGCGGGTGCTGTCGCGGTTTGTCCATGGGCTGATCGTGCGCACCTTTGATCATGGTGAAGTGGAGCGGCTGGCGGCAGCCGGGAGTGTGCCGGTGATCAATGCGCTCACCGATTTTCTGCACCCGTGTCAGATTTTCGCCGACGCGTTTACGATGACGGAGCGTTGGGCCAAGGGCCGGACGGGCGCGAAACTCGTCGAATCGTTGCGCGGCCGGAAAATCGCCTTTCTCGGTGACACGGCCTGCAATATGGCTAATTCGTGGATTCTCGGGGCAAATCTGTTCGGCATGAAAATCTCTCTCGCCGGACCCAAGGAGTTTGCGCCGTCGGCGGGGTTCCAAGCGCAGCTCGTGAAAGAGAAATTTCCCGGAGGTGCCGACTATCAATTCACGACCGATCCGTGGGAGGCGGTGCGCGGCGCCGATGTCGTCTACACTGATGTGTGGGTCAGCATGGGCAAAGAGGAGGAGACCAAAGAACGCATCCGCGTGATGTCGCCCTACGTGGTGACCGGGAAACTTTTCGCGGCGGCCAAGAAAAACGCCCTCTTTATGCATTGCCTGCCGGCGCATGCGGGCGAGGAAGTGATGCAGGACGTTTTGGACAATCCGCGCTCGATCATCTTCGACCAAGCCGAGAATCGCCTTCATATGCAGAAGGCAATTTTGGCGACGCTCGCGGCGGCGGTCCGGTGACGCGGCGCGGGCGCGCGGGCTACGGCACCTCGTAAATCTCGAGGAGGGCGACGCCGGTGGCGCCGTTTTTGCCTTCGATCTTCACGGTGTAGGCGCCCGGCGGGAGGGTGATGAGAATCGCGGCGTCTTCGGTGCCGGGCACGAGCGCGAAGGCACCCACGCTGGCCGTCGCGGCGACGAGCGCGGCCGTTTCGGTGCCGGCCGACCACGTGTCGTTCGTGGCGACGATCGCTTGGCTGGAATTGACGATGCTGAGCAGGGGATCGGCCAAGGCCGCGGCGACGCCGAAGACTTTCAACGTCGGCCCGATGCCGCGGATGAGCACGCGTTTGTAGGCGGGGCCTTGAACGACGAAGCCGCCGATCAGCGCGCCGTCGCCGGGTTGCACTTGCACGCGGACCGAGAGGTTCGAGGTGCGTCCGTTCGAGCCGGTCTCATAGAGCTCGGCGAGGGCGACGCCGGTTTTTCCGGTCGGGCTGGAGACGCGCACGGTGTAGGCACCGGCACCGACTTGCGGGAGAAGGGCGGAATCGACGCTGGTGGTGCCGAGGGCAAACGCGCCCAATGATAGAGAGATCGCGGGCAAGGTGGCGACGTCGGCGCCGGTGCGCCAACCGGTGTTCTTATAAATTTCGGTGTTGTCGGCGCGACGGATACTGAGCTCGGGATCCGCGAGCACGCCGGGAACGCCAAAGGCGCCCAGGGTAGGACCGATGCCGCGGACGAGATAACTTTTTTTTGCGGTGTCGCTGACGACGACTCCGGCGATGAGGACGTTTTCCCCGGTGCCGACGAGGGCGCGAGCGGAAATGTTGATCAGTCGGGCGACGGGGGCGAGCGGCGAGGATTTTGATCCACCGGTGGCCGAGCTCCACGGGGAACCGGGGAACACGCCCTCGCGATCAGCGCGGTAGCTGCGCGCGTGCAGGTTGCTCGCGGAGGGAACGGTGAGCGGGGCGGAGGTGAGGAGGGCGTTGGGCGCGGGGCGACCGCCGAGGGAGCGAGGGTCGGAGCCATCAAGAGTGTACGCGAGCTGCGCGCCGGTGGCGGCGCGGACGGTGATCGTCGTGGCGCCAGCGGTGAGGGAAGGAGCGGCGACGAATTGTTCGTCGATCCAAGCGGTGCGGGTGGTAAACCACGTTTTCATGGCCGCGAGGCCGCCGGTCAGTCCGGGTTTGTATTCCGGAGTGGTTTGCGGCCACTTGGCGGCGTCGCGAGCGAGGGCCGCGGGACCAATCGCCGCCGACTGGGAGTCGGCAAGCGCGAGGAGGCTGGCGTCGGACAGGATGCTTTGGCGGAGCGATTGCCAGCGGTCGACCCAATCCTGCATGAATTCGGGGTCCCGGGCGATGGCACCCCACCAACCGATTCGCCAGAAGTCCACTGCTCCTGGAATGCTCCACACGTTGGGGGTGGTGGTGGCGAAGTACGTTGCCGCACCGAAGGCGCGATCGTAGTCCCAGACGGGGCCGGCGGCGAGTTTGCCGCCGCGATCTTTGGAGAAATAGGCGCTCCGGATGAGGGCGTCGAAGTTGGCGGAAAAAACGTTGAGCAGGTGATGATCGACCCATGAGGCGCGGTCGATGTAGTCGAGGTAGTTGCGGGTCGAGAACCCGAGATGAAATTCGTCGAAGAGCGTGTCCTCCATTTGCTGGACATAGGTACGAATGTAATCGCGTCGGGCCGTGGAGAGATCGGCGGCCTTGGCGTTGGCGACGATAATCTCGGCTGCACCGCCGGGGACATCGCGGGTGGTGAAAAAGCTGAATTCATCGGCGTCGGGCGGATCGAATTTCAGAAGATAGCCGCCGGTGATGTCGGCGGTCGCGGAGGTGGCGTCCGATAGCGGCTTAATATTCACCTTCTGTGAATCGATCTCGATGGTTTCGCTCAAGAGGTAGATGCCGGCGTAGTCCACCGCACCGAGGTCGCCGCCGGTGTGGAAAAAGAGTTCGACGGGCTGAGTGGCGGGAGCCCAGCGCCCCATCCGGTTGCTCAGCGTGTAGATGAAGCTGTTTTTGATGAACGTCTGATCGAAATACCACGGGCCGTTCAGTGCCCATTTATTCGCCGGAACCGAACCGGCGAGCGCGACATCATTTTTCCCACCGGACGGAGCGCGTAGATCCAGCGTGTAGCCTTTTTTTGGAAAACTGGCCGAGGACGAACCGCGCACGGTGAGGTCGGCGGGGGTGGTGAGGTCCGGGGCGGCGTTCAGCGCTGGGGTGCCTGGGCTTTTTGGCGCGTAGCGATAGAGCCAGCCGGGGTGATCGAGGTTATCCTTTTTCAGTGGGCCGGCGCCGTGGTTGTCGAGCACCAGCACGGGCAGGATGCTGGAGAAACTGAGGAGGTCAGCGGCGGTCGCACCGCCGATTTTCACGAAATGAGTGCTCGTGGAGCTACCTTTGGCGGCATCGTTGGCGGAGAAGACGGCGGCCTTGACGACCACGGACGTGCTGATGGCAAGGGGCGCGGTGTATTTGAGTGAGGTGGCGGTGAGTTCAGGGCTGGCGGAGCCGGCGGCGGAGGGCGCGATCAACACGTAGCGAATCGATTGGCCGGCGGCAGCGCCGGATAGCTCGAGGCTGAAGGTCGTCGCATACGGGCCAGGCGAGCGCGAGAATTTCACGGTTTCCGTCAATGGGGCGTTTTGCACGGCAGTGTTAGCGGCACCCGGGGTCGGGGTTTGGAGGTAGTAGACGGTGCCGGCGCCGCCGGCGCTGGGCAGACCCGAGCCATAGGAAACATTGGGGCGTTGTTCGGGAAAAGCCGGCGCAAACTCAGTCGCAGCGGTGACGCCATCGGGTTTGATCAACGCCAGATACTCGCCATCGGCATTGAGGCTGAAGTCCGTGTGGAGCCGTTTCGCCGGATCGCGCCGATCCTTGCCGGAGGCGAAAACGACGAGGTAGCCCTTCGGCGCGAGGGTGATGGCGGGAAATGACCAGCGTTTCTTGTCCCGGGCGTCGTCGGTCAAATACCAGCCTTTGAGGTTCACGGCCGCGGCATCGGGATTAAAAATTTCGATCCAATCGGGAAACGCGCCGTCTTCATCAGCGAGCGTGGTCGTGTTCGACGCCATGAATTCCGTGATTACCGGGTCGGCGCGCAAGCTCACTCCCGTGAGCAAAGTCAGCAGGCTCGAAACGAAAACGAGCAAGGGGGCGAATCTCGGGCTGGTAGGCATGGGCGTGAGAGCGGAGGAGGGGCAGGCTGAAAGCCGAAGTTCGTGCTCAATGGGCTGACGGGCAAGGGGATTTCCCGAAGTATTCTGGTGGGGCATACGTGACGGTTTGACGCCGAGATCGCGTGGGTCGTTTCGATCGGAGGGACGAGCCGAGCGGTTGTAACCGGATCGTCACCGCCGGTGAGGCGGCGCAGGCGGCGGTTTTGGACAGGGCTGAGGGGGGCTGATACCTCTGAAATCCTGCTTGCGCTGCCCGATCTTGGGTCGAATGTTCCTCTGACCCCTGATCAATGCTCTCCCGCTGCCTCGCCACCCTAGGGCTCGTTTTTGTGACTTCGGTCGCATTCGCGCAAACGCCCTCTCCGTTTGGGAGTGGGGTGTGGAGTGGCGGGGTGACGCCGACCAGTGCGAACGTGGTCGCGCGGTTTACAGCGCCTGGCGTGAGAGCGCGGCTCCAGATCAGCGTGAATCAGTCGCTGACGCCCGCCCTTTTTTCCGCGATCGGGACGGCGGCGGCGATGGCGGGAAACACGCTGACGTTTACGGTCCAAGGATTGCAGCCCGATACCGACTATTTTTACGGAGTGGAGGTGGGGGGTGTCCTCCGCACGGAACCGGCTTCTCGTGGTCGGCTCCGGACCTTCCCATTGGGCACCGGTTCGTTCAAAATCGCATTCGCCTCGTGCAGCGATTATCGTCTCCCGAACCAGAGCGCGTTTGATGCCATCGCGGAGGAGCGACCGCTCATGTTTTTCCACAGGGGGGATTTTCACTACAACGATACGGATAGCACCAACCCCGAAGACTACCGCGAAAATTACGATGCGGTGTTGAATCACCCGGTGCAGTCGGCCCTCTATCGCAACGTGGCCCTCGCCTACATGTGGGACGACCACGATTTTTCCGGCAACGATTCGGATACGTCGGCGATCGGGCGCGACACGGCCCGCACGGTCTACCGGGAGCGCACGCCGCACTACCCGATTGCGGCGGCCGGAGGCACGATGGCGCAGTCTTTCACGATCGGCCGGGTGCGGGTGATCATGACGGACAACCGGAGCGCGGCGGTCTCGCCGACCCTTCGGGAGAGCGCCACGAAGACCCGCTTGGGTGTGACGCAAAAAGCTTGGTTCAAGCAGGAGTTGATCAACGCCCGCGACGCGGGCTTTCCGCTCACGCTGTGGATCTGCAGTCAGCCGTGGATCGCGCCGGCCCAACTGGGTTCCGACACCTGGGGTGGCTATACGACGGAGCGCACGGAGATCGCGAATTTCATCCGGGACAACCGGATTACCAATCTCGTGCTGCTCTCGGGTGATATGCACGGCCACGCGTTTGATGACGGCACCCATTCGGATTATGCGACCGGCGGCGGCGCGCCCTTGACGGTGTTGCACGCGGCCTCCCTCACCCACACCGGTGCGCCGAAAGGCGGTCCCTACGTGGGTGGCCCGATTCTCGGGGGCCAGCAATACGGCCTGCTCGAGGTGTTCGACACTGGTGGACCGAGTGTCGCTTGCCGCTATTCGGGCAAGCGGGTGGGCGAAGGCGAGAAACTGGGCTACATTTTCAGTGCTTCCGCCGTGTCCGGTTCCGGGGCGGCGATGAGCAATATTTCTATGCTGGCGCGGGTCACGGGCGGAGACGATGCGCTTACCAGTGGTTTCGTGATTTCCGGGCAGACGCCGCGGCAGGTGTTGGTGCGCGCGATCGGCCCCTCGCTCGCCGGTTTCGGACTCACCGACCCGCTTGGGCTCCCGCAGCTCACGGTGTTTAAGGGCAGTCGCGTGATCGGCTCCAACGAAGGCTGGGGGAAGGATGAAGACATGATCAAGGTGTTGACCGAGGCTTTTGACCGCGCGGGTGCGTTTCGTTTGCAGGACGGCGCGAGCCGGGATGCGGCGATCATCCTCACGCTGCAGCCAGGCCCTTACACGATGCAGGTGAAGAGCGCGGACCGCAAAGCGGGTGCGGCGCTCTTGGAGGTCTACGAAATTCCGTAGACGAGTCGGGGTGATCGGCAAAAAAGCCGCGATGCGCGCGGGGGACTGCGGAAAAATCCAAGGGAGTTTCGCGGCGCGGTGGCGCGCCTTCGGCGGCGACTACCCGGGCAGGGACGCCAAGGCGGCCTCGATGTCCGGTGGGTTCCACCACAGCGGCTTGGTTGTATCGGAGGCAATGACACGCGCGGCGTTGTAGCCGCAGAGACCGGTGACGTTGCCTCCGGGGTGAGTTGAGCCGCCGCAGAGATAGAGATCAGGCACGGGAGTGCGGTAGTTGCCCGCGCCGGCGAAAGGGCGGTTCCAGCCGGTCTGGCCGTGCGCGAAGGAGCCGACGAGCAGATCGCCGCCGCGCATATTGGGCAGGGTGCGCTCGGTATCGAGCGGTGAGTACGAAAAGGCATCGAGCACCGCGGACTCGAGATTGGGGGCGAACTGCGTCCAGTGCGCGAGGAGCCGCCGACCGTGTGCGCCGCGTTCGGCGTCCCAGTGGCGCGCGTCACCGCGCAGTGCATACGGCAGTTTTTCCCAGAGGAAGGCGCTGTGTTTTCCGGGCGGTGCCTGCGTGGGGTCGAAGATGCTCGGGCAGGCGCCCCACGCGACGGTCGCGGGAATTTCACCGCGTTCGTGCGCGGCGACGATGTCGTGAAACTGGCCGAAACGCTCCAGCCCCACAATGGTCATGAAGGCGCGAGCGAGTTCGGGGCGCGTGGCCGCGGCCGACCAGCGAGGCGGCTCGGCGAGGGCGACGTTGAGGGCGAAGAGCGGGGCGAGGAGATTGTAGTCGAAGCGCGCCGCGCGGGTGCGGAGCTCGGGTGCGATGAGGTCGGTGGGTAGGAGATCGAGAAACGTCTGTTGCGGATTGAGGCCGGATACGACGGTGTCGGCGGTGAGGATTTCTCCCGTGGTGAGTGCGATACCGGCGGCGCGGCCGTGGTGCAAAATGATGCGGCGCAGTTCGACCCCGCAGCGGATTTCACCGCCGTGTTCGGCGACGTCGGCGACGAGGCCGCGCGCGAGATTACCAGAGCCGCCGACGCACATCTGGGCTTTCACGGGCGAGGCGAGCAGCGCGGGGATGGCGTGGCCGAAACCGGGCTGCCGCAGATCGACCTCGCGCAGACCGTTGAAAAAAAGCAGGCCGGCCCGCACGGTGTCGTGCTCGAATTCGCGCATGACGAATTCCAGCGGGGAGAGCGCGGACACTGCGAGCAGGCGGCGGCCGAGTGCGCTACGCTCGAGGAGCGCCCGGCGACGCGACGGCTCCAGCGGTGGAGATTGTGATTCGGGGATGAGGATGTGTTCGACGATCGGGCGGAATTCTTCGGTCCAACGGCGGAGCGCGCTGGCATCACGGGGGGAGAATGCGGCGAAGGACGCCGCCGTGCGCTCGAGGTCGGTCCACCATTCGAGCGCCCGGCCGTCGCGCAGCAGCAGCGCGACATTGAGCTCGGGTTGGAGGTAACGTACGCCGTGGCGGTCCAATTCGAGGTCGCGGAACCACGGCATGTGCGTGATCGCGCGGTGGAAAAATGAATGCGGGTGGTGCGTGAAACCCGGCAGGCGCGGATTTTCCAACGTGCGCAGTGCGCCGCCCGGTACGGGCGCGCGGTCGAGGGCGAGCGTGCTCAAGCCGCAGCGGGCGAGGTAAGCCTGAGCAACGAGGGCGTTGTGGCCGGTGCCGAGGAAGATTGCGTCGTAGTGGGGCATCAGAGGCGCGCTGGAAAGGTGTTCCGCCGGAATCCGAACGAAAGAACCGCCGATGGATTTCCTCAAGGGAGGAATACGCGGAGGAAACCTGCGGCTCATCGCCGCCTCTGGCAAGGGGCGGGGTTCGCTCATCGCGAACCGAAAATATCTGCTGTGAGCAGACCCCACGACCGCTTCCGAAGCCGATGAGGCGGAGGGGAGGTGGGCAGTCTCCTTGCTGAGCCAAAGTGCAGGGTGTCGGCAGTTCGCAATCCGCCGCACGACGGCAGAATTGTTTTCAGTTTGTCGGTGATTGTTACCCCTCTACTATCGGCGTTGCCTGTCGTCCCATTGATGGCCGAAGCTCAATCGTTGATCGATTCTTCCCCCATGATGTCACCTCACCCCTCCGCGCTCCCGATCGGGCTCATCGGCCTTGGCCTGATGGGAGGCGCGTTCGCCGCACGCCTGCTGCGGGCCGGATTTGTCGTGGTAGGGCGCGACATTGATCCAACGTGTTGCGCGGCTTTCGTGAAACAGGGCGGAGACTCCCTCGGGACCACGGAGGAAGTGCTGCGTGGCTGCGACCGCGTGATCCTCAGTCTGCCCTCGCACCGGGAGGTGGCGGAGGTGATCGCCGACAGCGTCGACCGTCTGCGGCCTGGCCAGACCATCATCGATACGACGACCGGTCATCCCGCGGCGGCCAAGGACCTCGCCGGTCATCTGGCGGTTCGCGGCGTAACTTACCTTGACGCCACCATTTCGGGCAACAGTGCGCAGGTACGCGATGGGGCTGCGGTCGTGATGGTCGGTGGCGGCGCCGAGGCTTTCGCCGCTTGTGGCGACGTGTTTGCGGTGTTGGGGCAGGAGACGTTCCACACCGGAGCGTCCGGCACGGGTGCGAAGATGAAACTTGTGACGAATCTGGTGCTCGGACTCAACCGCGCGGCGCTGGCCGAGGGGCTGGCGCTCGGCGAGGCGATCGGCCTCGACCCCGACCTGACGCTGCGGGTGATGCAACGCACCCCGGCGTATTCGCGCGCCATGGACGTGAAGGGTGAGAAAATGCTGCGCTCGGAATTCTCACCCGACGCGCGGTTGTCACAACATCTCAAGGACGTCCGGCTCATAGTGGAGTTGGGCGAACAGGCCGGACTGCCCATGACGCTCAGCGCGGCGCACCGGGAGATTTTGGAGGAGGCGGAGGCGGCCGGCTTGGGTGCGCTCGACAACAGCGCGTTGATCCAAGTGTTGCGCGGTCTCACCGCGAAGGCGGGCCGGTCATGAGTGCACCCCTCTCCCGCGGCGGCCGTTTCGCCGTCCTGTCGGCGGCGTTTGGCGGATTGCTCTTTGACGGTTTTGAACTGGGCCTGATGCCCCTCGCGTCGCTCTCCGTCTCCAAGGACCTCCTCGGAGCGGGCTACACGTCGACGCTCGGCGGCGATTGGTTTGCGCGCTACACGGCGGCGTTGATGCTCGGCGCGGCGGTCGGTGGGATCGCGCTCGGCAGCCTTGGCGATCGCTTTGGGCGAGCGCGCGCGATGGGTGTGAGTATTTTGTTCTATTCGGTTTTCGCCGGCCTCGGTGCGCGGGTTCACTCGCAGGAGCAGATGCTCGTCCTGCGTTTTTTAGTCGGCTTGGGCGTTGGGGGCGTCTGGCCGAATGCGGTCGCGCTGGTTGCGGAGTGCTGGCCGGACAAGGCCCGCCCAACGTTGGCCGGGTTGATGGGGGCGGCGATCAACGCGGGGATTCTCCTGCTCTCGCAAATCGCGCAAATCTGGTCGGTGAGCGCGGAGTCGTGGCGATGGCTGTTTAACCTCGCGGCCGCGCCGGCCGGGTTGGGGCTTGTGGTGCTTTTTCTCCTGCCGGAATCACCGGCGTGGCTTGCGTCGCGCGCCGCGGCTGCGACCGCCGTGAAAAAGCCCGTCGCGCCGCTCCGCGAGCTGTTTCGCCCGCCGCTGCTGAAAATCACGTTGACCGGGATTATGCTCGGTTCGGTTCCGTTGATCGGAGCCTGGGCGGCGAGCAAGTGGATGATTCCGTGGGCCGACAAGATTGGCGGCGCGGTGCAGGCCGACTACAAGGCGTTGACGCAGGGCTGGTGGGCCTTCGGCGCGATCCTCGGCAGTCTCGCCGGCGCGCAGATCGCCGCGTGGCTCGGGCGGCGGCTCTCGTATTTTCTCATCAGTATCGGCTCGCTCGCGCTCACGCTCACGATGTTTCAGCTGACGGCCCCGTTGCGCCCGTCGTTCCTGCCGATCGTGTTTGCGCAGGGATTCGTCGCCACGCTCTTCTTCGGCTGGTTGCCGCTTTACCTGCCGGAACTGTTTCCCACGCACGTGCGTGCGTCCGGCAGCGGGATTTCCTACAACGTCGGGCGCTTCGCGACGGCGGGAGGCGTGTTGGCGGCGGGTTTCTTTTTCACCGCGCTCGGAGGAAGTTATCCGGCGGTAGGTTCGGCGGCGGCGTGCATTTACGGCCTCGGAATGATCGTGATCTGGTTCGCCCCTGAAACCGCGAAGCAATCGCTCAAACCCTGAATCAAACCATGAACGACCGATACCCAGAGGCGCCGAGCAAATATTTTCTCCGCCGGCATTTCTCCGTGCCCCTGGGTCTCTGTGGTTCAATTTTATTTCTCTCCGCCGCCGAGCCCGGCAACACACTCCTCCCTTCCGCGTCACCCGGTTTCACCGTCGAGCTCGTCGCTCGCGAGCCACTCATCCGCAACCCCTGCGCGATGGCCTTCGACTCGCGTGGCCGGCTCTTCGTCGGTCAGGGACCGCAATATCGTAACCCGAAACCCACTACCCCGGGCGATACGGTTGAAATCCTCATCGACACCGACGGCGACGGCATCGCGGACAAAGCCAAGACCTTCGCGCGCGGTCTGAACTGTATTCAGGGCCTCGCGTGGCACGGCCGCGATCTCTACATCGCGAACTCGCCCGACCTCACCATCGTGCGCGACCTCGACGGTGACGACGAGGCTGATGACTACGTGCTCCTCTACACCGACCTTGGTAACATCGAGCACGCGTTGCACGGCCTGAACTTTGCGCCCGACGGCAAGCTTTACATGAGCAAGGGCAACTCGAAGGGCCTCAACCAGCCCGGCCGGTTCGCCCCCAAGCCTTTCCGTGAACTCTTCGGCCTGCCCGACATTCCCGGCGCGTCCGACCTCCCGCCACCGCGCACATTCACCAAGGAAAATTACCGCGCCACCTACCAAGACCCGAAGGACGACTGGGGTCGGCATGGCGGCGTCCTGCGCGCCAACCCCGATGGCACCGCGCTCGAAATCGTGTCGCGTGGCCTGCGCAACCCCTGGGACATCGCCTTCGACGACGGCTTTAACTGGCTCGGCACCGACAACGACCAGAGCGACGGTGACCGCATATTGATGCCGTTTTTCGGCGCCGATTTCGGATGGGCGCACCAGTGGAGTCCGCATTGGACGGGCGTCGGCCACGTGCCCACGGTCCCGATCAGCGGACCGGTTTTCACTGGCTCGGGCACCGGCATGGTATTTGCGGATACGCCGGGATGGCCGGCGGAGTTCCGCGGTGTCTGGTTCATCAACGATTATCTCCATCGCACGACCTTCGTCTATCGCCCCCGTTGGGAAGGCGCGCTGCTCCAGCCCGTCGGCGGAAAATGGGAGCCTTTTCTTCGCGGGGGTGGAGCGCTCTTTAATCCCGTCGACCTGGAACTCGGACCCGATGGAGCTGTTTATCTTACCGGTTGGGGCAGTGTGCTCGGTGGTGAGTTCAAGGAGGGAAAGCAAACCAACGAAGGCCGCGTCTGGCGCGTCGCCCCCACCGGAGCGGTCCGGGCCGCGATCGCGGCGCACCGCGCCCAGCCGCTCGCGCAATGGACTTGGGCCCAACTCGCCGCCGACCTTGGTTCCTTCGTCGCCAGCTGGCGCGCCGACGCCTCGGCCGAACTCGTCCGGCGCGGCTCTGCCGTCCGCGCTGAACTGGTCGCGCTCGCGACGAAGCCCAACTTGCCCACCGCGCAGGAAACGTGGGCTCTCTGGACCCTCGGTCGGATCGCGCTCGATGATGCCGGACTCGACACGTGGTTCGGCACCACGGGAGCGAAACTTTCCCTGAATGCCCGGATCCAGTCTCTGCGCATCGTCGCCCACCGCCTGCGTGAGTCGAAGCGCGCGACGGTGCTCCCGCCGTTTGTCGCCGCCGCGCTCACGGATGCAGAGCCACGCGTGCGTTTTGCGGCCCTCCAGTCCATCGGCCAGGCGCGCCGCTCGGCGCTGCTCAATGCGGTCTGCGCGGTGGCCGCGACCGAGACTGAGCGCCTCGTGCATTATGCCGCGTGGCATGCGCTCCGCGAGATCGCGCCCACCGCTGTGATCCGTGACAAGCTTCGTGATCCGCGCGGTGGCGTGCGCCGCGCCGCGTTGCTCGCGCTCCTCGATCGGGGAAATCTTGACGAGCCCGGCGTGCGCAGCCTCGTCAGCGACCCCGATGCCGCCACGGCGGGTATCGCCGGTCTCTGGCTCGCTCGTCTCAACGGCAACCCGCTCATCGACATTTCCCCCCCGCCCGGTGATTTCGTCGATCGCGTGCGGGTAAAGATCGTCCCCGGCCTGAAGCCCGCTGTGGTGCGCTACACGCTCGACGGCACCGAACCAAAATTTGCGAAGGGCAGTGAAGGGGCGAGTCTCGCCTTCGCCGCGACCACCACGCTGAAGGCCGTTCTCTTCGTCGATAGTCAGAAGGTCGGCCCTACCTTCACCGGTGTTTATCGCAAGATCGTCCCGCCGCCGGCTCCACCCGCGATCACCCTCATGCCGCCGTCGGCTCCGTTGACGGCGGCTCAGGTGGTTGCGGCGCTAACGCGCGCCGATGCCGCGCGCGGTCGGGCCGTGTTTTTCGCCGCCGGTTGCGTCGCGTGCCACCGGGTCGGCTCCGATGGCGGGGTGTTCGGGCCGGAGCTCACTGGCCTTGGTGCCCGGGGCAACGTCGAACGTGTCATCCGCTCCTTGCTCGAGCCCAGCGCCGAAATCGTCGAGGGCTTCTCGCTGCACACCTACACCCTGCGGGATGGGAAAACGTTTGCGGGTCGCATGCTTGAGGAAGACCAAAATAAATTCGTCATCGTCCAGCCCAACAATGAACCTGCGACCATTGTCCGGGCCGACATCGTGAAGCAGGAGACCCTCGCCACCTCCGCGATGCCGCCCTTCGGCTCTGCGATGTCTGCCAACGATCTTGCCGCGCTCGTCGCGTGGCTCATGAAACCATGAATCGCCGATCCTTCATCACCCGCACCGCCGCGGCTACGGCCGTTTCGACGATCGGGCTGCACGCCGCCGCCGCGGGACCGGGCGTGGGCCGCATCGACTGCCAGTCGCACCTCTTCGTGCCCGAGCTCCTCACACTCATGGAAAAGCGCACGACCGATCCGCGGGTTTTCACGCGCGACGGCATGCGCTTCATGCAGATGGGCGACTGGCTCCGCAAAGTTCCGCCGCTCTACACCGACGTCGACGCCAAGCTCGCCGTGATGGATGCAGCTGGCATCGCCCTCACTGCGCTCAGCATCAACGACCCCGGCCCCGAGTGGTTCGGCGCCGATGGTCCCGCCGTCGCCCAACTCTGTAACGATTACATCGCCGGCCTCGCTCGGAAGCATCCCGCGCGTTTCTTCGGTCTCTGCGTCCTCCCGACGCAAGACATCCGTGCCGCCCTCGCTGAGCTCGACCGCTGCGTGCAGCAACTCGGGATGAAAGGCTGGCTGCTCTACACGAATCTCGCCGGGAAATTCCCCGACGAGCCCGAGTTCCGCCCGCTCTTCGCCCGCGCCGTCGAACTCGACATTCCGGTGCTGCTCCATCCCGCGAAGCCCATCACGACCGATCTCGTCAAGGCCTACGAAATGACGAGCACGCTGGGGAATATGTTCGACAACACGATCGCACTCACGCGTCTCCTGATGTCGGGCATTTTCGATGAGTTTCCGAAACTCAAGCTGGTCTGCCCGCACCTTGGTGGCACGCTCCCCTACATCGTCGGTCGCCTCGACCATCAGGTCCACGTCCTCAAGCGCGGTCCGCAAAACTTGCAGCGCAAACCCAGCGACTACGTCCGCTCCATCACCATGGACATCGTCTCGCCGTTGCCGGGGGCGATGCGCTTCGCCCTCGATTTTAGCGGCCCCGATAAGCTGCTCTTCGCGAGCGACCACCCGTGGGTGCAGCCGAAGGAAATCCTCGATCCTTTCTTCAGCCTGAAACTCCCCGCCGCTACGGAGCAAAAAATCCTTTCCGGCAACGCCCGCAAACTCTTCCGCCTGTAGGAGCCCGCTGGCAGGCGATTTCAACGCCGCCTCGTTTCGCACCGCTACCTCTCATCGCTCGCAAGCGAGCTCCTACCCCAATCTCTCTCCATGCAACGCCGCACTTTCCTCGCCACCACCGCCACCGCAGCCGCGCTCACCACACTCAACGCGCCGCGCGCCCTCCGCGCCGCCGCCGCGCCGGCGCGCATCCCGCTCGGTTTTCTCGGCGCCACTTACTCCCACGGCGCTCCCAAGATCGAGCTCGCCATGAAATCGCCCGACTGGGAATGCGTCGGCGTCTGCGATCCCACGCCCGCCGGCCGCGAAATCTGCGTCAAGCTCGGTGCCAAGATGATTTCGCAGGAAGAGCTCTTCGCCCGCGCAAAGGTCGTCGCCGTCGAATCCGAAATCCGCGACCACGCCGCGCATGCCCTCCTCGCGCTCCGCGCTGGCAAACACGTCCATCTTGAAAAACCCTGCGCCGCCACCCTCGCCGACGCCCGCGCCGTGATTGCTCTCGCGCGCGAGAAAAAACTCCTCGTGCAGGGCGGCTTCATGTGGCGCTACCACCCCGGTTTCCGCGCCATCTTCGAGGCGGTGCGGCAGGGCTGGCTCGGTGACGTTTACCTCGTGCGCGGTTTCATCAGCAACAGCCTCCCCGCCGCGCGCCGCGTCGAGTGGGCTGAGTTTTCCGGCGGGTCGATGTTCGAGCTGGGATCGCATTTGATCGATGCGGCGGTGCGCGTGCTCGGCCGACCAAAGACGATCACGCCCTTCGTCGCGCGCCACGGTAAGTTCGATGACACCCTTCGCGACAACAACCTCGCCGTGCTCGAGTTCGACCGCGCCCGCGCCGTTCTCTTCAACACCGCTCTCCAAGCCGGCAGCACGCCGCAGCGCTCCTTCGAGGTCCTCGGTACCAAGGGTACCGCTACGCTCGCCCCCATCGAGCCCGGCAAGCTCATCTTCAATCTCACGGATGCCGCGGGCCCCTACAAAAAAGGCCCACAGGAAATCTCGTTTCCAGCCTACAAGCGCTACGTCGACGACTTCACCGAACTCGCCGCCGCCGTGCGTGGCGAGCAGCCGCTGACGGTCTCACTCGACGAGGAACTCCTCGTCGCCGAAACCGTTCTGCGCGCCTGTGGCATGAGCTAACTCCCACTCCCATGCGCCTCTTCTCTCGCCTTCTCCCGCTGCTGGTCCCGTTTGCCGCGTTCCACAATGCAGCCCTCACCGCGTCCGATGCCGTCACCTTCACCCGTCACCCCGACCGCATTCGGATCGAAATCGGCGGCCGCCATTTCTCCGATTACATCCACGCCGGTTGGCCGAAGCCCAGCCTGTATCCAATTCTTGATGCCGACGGCACGAGCTACACGCGCGATTTTCCGTTCCAGAAAAACCCTGCTGAAGTTCCCGATCACGACTGGCATCGCGGCGTCTGGTTCGCTCACGGTGCCGTGAACGGCCATGATCTCTGGCGTGAAATTCCCGAGAAGAAGACCGGGCGTATCGTCCTCGATACGATCCTCGAAACCCGCGACGGCTCGGGCGGTGTCCTCCGCCTCCGTCATCGCTGGGAAGCCCACGACGCGAAGGTTCTTCTCACGGACGAAACCGTTATCCGCATTCAGCGCACGGCCGCCGGTACTTTTCTAGACTACGACATCCGTCTTCGCGCCACGCACGGTGCCGTCACGCTCGGCGACACGGAGGAGGGCACGATGGCTGTCCGCATCAACGAAGCGCTCCGCGTCACGCATGGGAAAAATAAAGACAAGCGGCCCGGCACCGGCGCACTCGTCAATGCAGCCGGCGATCGCGGCATTCCCGTCTGGGGCAAGCGCGCGGCGTGGTGCGACGCCTCGGGCCCGCTGGCTGACGGTCGCGTGGTCGGCATCGCCTTGTTCGACCATCCTCAAAATGTCGCGCACCCCACGTGGTGGCACGCGCGCGACTACGGATTGCTCTCGGCGAATCCCTTCGGCCGGCACGATTTCGAAAAACTCAAAGACCAGCCCGACGCCGGCACCCGCGTCATTCCCGCCGGCGGCTCGTTCACGCTGCGTTATCGTCTCATTTTTCACCGCGGCGACGAAAAATCAGCCCGCATCGCCGACCTCTTTTCCGCCTACGCCGCTGAGAAATAATCGAATGCCCAACTCCGAGCAACGAACTCCGCTGTTCGATTCCCTCTCTTTATCCTACTCCTCGACCACGCGCGGCCAACTCCCGCGCAAGCTCCCAAAATGCCGCTTCAACGCCGCAAACCCCGCCGTCTCCGGTTCCGGCGTCACGACTTTTCCGGCCGCGTCGAGGTAGAGGCAGCCGACTTCGAACTCCGGCAACGACTCCACGAGGAACCGTGCCCGTCGCAGCATCGGCAGCCACTTTTCCTTCAACGCCTGCACGGTGGTCGGCCGCACCAACCGCACATCGTTGAGTTCCTCGGGCCGGTAGTAGCGGGCATTGCGCGAGAGTTCGTCCAACACGAACAGCGGTGCCATGCCCGGATCCTTGCCGGTCGCCGCCCATGCGAGCGCACCCAGCGTGAGGCCCGACTCATCGAGGTGAATCATGTCCACATAGTCGCGTATCTTCACGCGCCCCGCGCCCGCGAGCACCTTGTTCACCGCGAGGTCGGCGTCGTGCAGGCGAAACCCGAGCACCGGATCGGGCACGGCCGGAAAAAAGCGAAACGC
>SXGR01455164.1_pt1 | contig 24232 bp, 19 predicted proteins | sample 3174711 | NCBI WGS metagenome assembly SXGR01 (sample SAMN11356860, study PRJNA531348) | freshwater metagenome | isolation source: freshwater sample F1-60 | place: China: Fuxian Lake, Yuxi | collected 2017-12-25
CCACTGCATCCCTCGCTAACGCTTCGGGTTGGTATGCTATTTTCTGCCGCTCGCCTAAGCACTTGATTCCGCTAAAATGCCCCCATGTCGAAAAAGAAGCTCACCTACCAGGCTGCGGGCGTTGACATCGACCTTTACGAGCAAAGCCTCGCGGGCATGATTCCGTTCATCAAGCGCACCCATACGCCGCGCGTCATGGACGGCTTCGGCGGGTTCGCCAGTCTGTTCAGCCTCGATTGCAACCTGCGTCTCTTCGCCAAGAACTATCGCCATCCGGTACTGGTGACGTGCAACGACGGCGTCGGCACCAAGCTCAAAGTCGCCATCCTCATGAACCGGCACGACACCGTCGGCATCGATCTCGTCGCCTTGTCGGTCAACGATTGCCTGTGCACCGGCGGCGAACCCTTGATGTTCCTCGACTACCTCGCGCTGCCGAAGGACGATCCGCCGCTGATTCGCGATCTCATCAAGGGCATCTCCGACGGCTGCATCGCGGCGGAATGCGCCCTCGTCGGCGGCGAGACGGCGATCTTGCCCGATTTCTATCAGTCCGGCGATTTCGACATGGCCGGCTTCTGCGTCGGCGTCGTCGAGCGCGAGCACATCATCGATGGCCGCTCGATTCAGGTCGGCGACGTCGTCCTCGGCCTGGCGAGCACCGGACTGCACTCGAACGGCTACAGCCTGGCGCGCAAGATCGTCTTCGAGCATGCGGGCCTTCAGGTGAGCGATCATGTGCCGGAACTCGGCAAAACGGTCGGCGAGGAATTGTTGACGCCGACGCGCATCTACGTCAAGCCGATCCACAAGGTGCTCGCCCATTACCCGATAAAAAAGCACGTCATCCGCGGCCTCGCCCATATCACCGGCGAGGGCCTGCCTGGCAACGTGCCGCGCGTGCTGCCGGCGGGCAAGCGCGTCTTCCTCAAGCGCGGCAGTTGGCCGATCCCGCCGGTGTTCACCTGGCTGCAAAAGCTCGGCGACGTCGAGCAAGGCGAGATGGACAAGGTCTTCAATAACGGCATCGGCTTCGTGATGATCGTGAGCCGATTTTACGCGGACAGCATCCAGCGCCAGCTGCAAGACGAAGGCGTGCCGACGTTCATGATCGGCGAGGTTCGCGCAGGCGAGGCTGATGTCGAGTGGTATTGAACCGGACCTGCGCGCCAGAGGACACCCGATCGGTTAGTTTGTTCGTCGAAATATTCACGCGACATTCCATCATTTTGTTCGTGCCACAATGCGCGAAATCCGTATAATCAGGAAGGAATTGTTGGAACAATTCATTCGCTTTCGCTTGCATTCATCAAGTCATGCGATGGAATCGCGCAAAACAAATCGTTGCTCGTGGCGTTGCGTTACACGAACCTCCCGAAACGGAGTTCGATCTTGTATCGTCTCAGCCTATCCTGTCCGAAGTGTACGCTGGACTTCCTGGTCTCGTTCGCTCAGGTAGTCGAGAGGGTGTGTTGCGCCCACTGTGGACATTCAATCCCTCACCCTGGCGCCGCGGCGCAAGAAACGCTTTGGCTCATCGCGCACGGCGATCACAACGTGGGGCCATTTACGCAAGAGCAGCTGGCGGCATTAGCGGCAACGCACCAACTTGTGTGTGACGATCGCGTATCGATGCAGGGGAGTGTGGCCTGGACGACAGCCAGCCAAATCCCTGGATTGTTTGCGCATTTCGAGGATGAACATACGCCGAATCTGGTTCTGGATGCGACAACCATCATTCGCAAGCGTCCAGCGCAATTCCCCGGTAGCCCGTCACCGAAAGCGCTGCCGGCGGCGTTGAAAACGATGTCTCGACCCTCTCTGTGTCTGTCCCTCGGCGATTTTCAAATTCTGCGCAGGCTCGGCGAGGGGGGCATGGGCGCGGTCTACCTCGCGCTGCAGTGCAGCACCGTCCGCCGCGTGGCCTTGAAGGTCCTCTCCGCCGAACTCGCGCAGAAGCAGAACTGCGTTTGCCGTTTCCAGCGTGAAGTCGAAATCCAGTCCGGCCTGCAACATCCGAATATCGTTCAGTTCCTGGGCGCGGGCCAGGAAAAAGGCGTGCCTTTTCTGGTCATGGAATACATCGATGGGATCAGCACCGCCGCGCTCGTGCGTCTGCGGGGCAGACTCCATGTTGGCGACGCGCTTTTCCTTGTCCGTCAGGTCGCCGACGCCATGAATTACGCCTTTGCCACAAAGGTGGTGCATCGCGATATCAAGCCCGAGAACATCCTGATCACGCGTCTCGGGCAGACCAAGATTGCCGACCTGGGGCTGGCCAAGTCGCTCGATGCGCCGCACGATGACACCGATCTTGACCTGACCGGCAGCGGCACCAGCCTTGGCTCGCCCAAATACATGGCCCCCGAACAATCCTACGACGCCAAATTGGCCGATCATCGCTCGGATATCTTTGGCCTGGGCGGCGTTCTCTACTTCCTGCTGACCGCGGCAGCGCCCTTCAAGGGGACCTCGGCCATGGAATTGCTGAACGCCAAGAAACACAGGCTCTGCACGCCGGCGCGCCGGCTGAACGAGGAAGTCCCGGCCCGCCTTGATTTGATCATCGACAAGATGCTGGCGAAGGAACCGAAATATCGCTACCAGCATTGGACCGAGTTGATTCGCGACCTCGATTCTTTGGGCCTGTGCAACGAACAACTCAGCTTCGATCTCAAGACAATTTTGGGTGCCGACCCGATCCAGCCGCCGCATGAATTGGTCGAGATTCTCCTGATTGACAGCGATGAGGAGCGCGTGCGTCTGGCACGGCAGGGCTTCGAGGACAATCGCATCGCCAGCGAGCTGGTCGTGGTCGGCGATGGCGCCGACGCCCGGGCCTTCTTGCGCCGCGAGGGCAAGCATCTCCTCGCCGCGCAGCCCAATCTCATCATCTTCGGCCCCGACCTGGATCCGGCCGACAGCCTGCTCACGCTCGCAGAAATCAGAATCAGCGCCGTCTTGAGCAGCATTCCCCTGGTCTTACTTGCGCACGGTCCCGCCACGAGCCAATACTTCGCGGCGCATGGCTACCGCGTAAACTGGATCGTCAACCTCCCCGGCGATGTCCGTCAGTTCAACGACCTCTTCACGTCGATCCGCAATCTGAGTCTGACTGTGATGGAGCTTTAGCCCGAGTCGGAGTGAGCCGCATCGGCCTTGCGACAGCGCAGGCGAACCAGGCCGTTTGCAATCGTCATTGCCATATGGTACGATGAAGCGAAAGGAGAATTCAAAATGACACCGACAATGAAGAGCCTGGGCATTGACCAGTTGCCGCGCGATATCCGCCTCACGTTGGTGCAGGAAATTTGGGACACGATTGCCGCCGAGACGAACCCAGTCACGCTCGGTGAAAAACAGCGCAGCGACCTCGAACGCCGGCTGGCCGAGGATGACGCGAATCCCGATGCTGTCGTTCCCTGGGAGGAAGTCAAAGCCAAGGCCCTTGCACGGTTGCAACGATGAGCAAGAGAATTGTATTCCGCGCCAGCGCCGATGCTGAGTTCAGTGAAGCCGCAGAATGGTATGAGAAGCAGCGGCAAGGACTCGGCCTGGAGTTTCTCGATCACGTTCAGAATGTACTCGATGCCATCGCGCATGATCCGTTGCGCTTTTCGATCGCGCTACGGGACATTCGCGAGGCACTTGTGTCGCGCTTTCCATACGCGGTCTATTATCGCGTCAAGCCGGACCGCATCGTCATCATCGCCATATTCCATTGCTCGCGCGATCCGGCGGCCTGGCAATCACGAAATTGAAAATCTCACTTCGCCAGCAAATCCCGCAGCGCCGCCTCCACGCCCTTGAACTTGAACACATAGCCCGCCGCTTGCGCCTTCTTCGGGAACACGCGTTGGCCGGTCGTGATGATCTCGGCGGCTTCGCCGACCATCACGCGCAGCATGAACCCGGGCGTCGGGAAGAAACTCGGGCGGCCCAGCGCGGCGCCGAGCGCGGCGGCGAATTCGCGGTTGGTGACGGGATTCGGAGCACAGGCGTTGAGCGGGCCTGAGATTTCAGAATGATCGAGCGCAAACAGGATCAGGCCGACTTCGTCTTCATTGTGGATCCAGCTCATCCATTGCTTGCCCGAACCGACCTTGCCGCCGACAAACATCTTGAACGGCATCATCATCTGCGCAAGGGCGCCGCCGGCCTTGTCGAGGACGATCCCAGTGCGCAAGAAGACAACGCGAACGCCGTGCACACTGGCGGCCTGAGCGGCTTTTTCCCAGTCGGAGCAGACCTTGGCGAGAAAATCGATGCCGCTCAGGGCGTCCTCCGTAAGTTCCTCGTCGCCGTGCGGGCCGTAGATGCCGACCGCGCTGGCATTGATCAAGACGCGGCCTCGCCCTGTCTCGTTAGCCGGACGCGCAAGCGACGGATCGTGCCCTCCGTCGCTTGCGCGTCCGGCTAACATGGCTGCAACGATGTTATCGGTACTCTTGATCCGGCTCGTAAGGATAAGGTCCTTGAACTCCTGGCTCCACCGACGATTGAAAATCCCCTCCCCCGCCAGATTGACGACCGCATCGCAGCCGGCCACCGAATCCATCCACGGGCCGGGCTGTCCGGGGTCGCCATTGACAATCGTGATGTTCGCGCCGGCCAGATGCGTGGCCGCCTCGGGTCGGCGCGTCAGCAGGACGACGTGGTCGCCGCGCTCGCGCAGTCTCTTCATTAGAAGGCTGCCGACCAGGCCGGTGCCACCAGTGACGAAGACACGCATGGTTCAACCTTTCACGGGCTGGGTCGATTCATCGGCTACGACCCACGCAGGGATTTCGATGTCGAGGAAGTGCGGCTTCGGATATTTGAACGCCGATTCGTCCTTGGGCGCGCCCCAGGTGAACACGAAGAAACGCGCGCCGATATTGTATTCACGCGGAAAGCCCAGGGACGGCAGTCCCTGGGGACGCGGGCCCAGGGACGGCTGTCCCTGGGCTTTCCGATTCTTCAACTATTTCGACTTTCAGATCGCCGCGCCGGAAGTCCCACACCCAGGCGCCTTCCTCGATGTGATCGAGGATGTAGCTGAATGTGTTCAACTGATGGCCTCGGTTCTTGATCGGCGTGACCTTGCAGCGCACTCCCCACAGTTTGCCGGTCCACCCTTTCTCTTTGCCAATGAAGTTCGCATGCTTCTTCGCACGCCCCATCCAGTCACGCGGCGTCGGCCCCGGCGGCATCTTGGCGAGAACGTGCGCATGCGTGCTGCTCACACTGACGCACAGCACCTGGGCGCCGAGCGTCACGAGTTTGTCGCGCAGGGCGGCGCCGAATATTTTTCGCCATTCCGGGTCGAGCGTGACCGCGTTTTGCTTCATGAGTTCCTTGCTTCGCTTCAACTTGTCGTCGTACTTTCCCTTGGGCGGCGGGTTCTTGTAGTCGCCTTCGATGTGTTCGCGATGATGACGAGTGCGGAAGCCGCGTGAACTGCCATAGAGCCAAGCGCCATAGGTGTGGGCAGTGAGGTGGAACCATTGCCAGGAATCATCCATCTCCATGGGATTCTCCCCCCCAGGGACAGCCGTCCCTGGGGTCTCCCTCAAAACCGCAACCGCAATCGCCCGAGACGATTCACCGTCTCCGCCATCAGCGCATCCTCTTCGCGTTCGTCCTTCGCCAGATACGTCACGGAGAATCGCAAGTACGCGCCGGCGTTGTCCCACGGCACGCAGATCACCGACTGCTCGCCGATCAAGAACTGCGACGCCTCCTCGGCGTTGGCGAAACTGCGGTCGCCGCAACCCTTCGGCGCCTTCACGTAGAGGAAATACGTGCCGCCCGGCATCTTCGCCTGAAAGCCGACCTTGTTCATCGCCTCGACGAGCTTCTTCAACCGGCGATGATACTTGGCGCGGATGCGATCGCCGAGTTCGGGATGATCGAGGGCGGCCTTCGCGGCCTGCTGGATTGCCATGAACTGGCCCGAGTCGCTATTGTCTTTCACGTCGGCAAACGCCTGCACGACCTTCGCATGGCCGGCGACGAACGCCATGCGCCAGCCGATCATGTTGAAGCCCTTCGACATCGAATGAATCTCGACGCCGACTTCCTTCGCGCCGTCGATCTGCAAGAAACTCAACGGCGGCTCGCCATAGCTCAAGAGCGAATGAGCAGCGTCCTGCACGACGACAATCTTGTTCTTCATGGCGAAGTCGATCACGCGCTTGTAGAAGTCGCGTGTGGCGATCGCGCCGGTCGGGCTGTTCGGATAGTTGATGACGAGCAGCTTAGCCTTCTTCTTGACATCGTCGGGGATGCCGTCGAGATCGGGATAGAAGCCGTTCTCCTCGCGCAAGGGAAGATCGTGGACCTTGCCGCCGTAGTATTTCGTGTGCGTGCCGGCAACGGGATAGCCGGGGACTGTCATCAGCGTGATATCGCCGGGGTTGATGAACGCGGCCGGGATCATCGCGAGGGCGGGCTTGGAGCCGATGGCGTGGTTGATCTCCTTCTCCGCATCGAGCGCGACGCCGAAGACCTTCTGCATGAAGTTGGCAGCCGATTCCTTGAACGCGGCGATGCCGTTGTCGGCGTAACCGCGGTTTTCGATTTTGTCGATCTCGCGCTTGGCGACTTCGCGCACCAAGGGATCGGCCATGTCGTCGTTCTCGCCGATACCGAAGTCGAGCAGGGTGCGCTCCGGATGGGCCGCCAAGACGGAACGCTTGGCACGTTTGATCTTCTCGAACTTGTAGATCTCCGTTCCCTTGCCATAGTTGACGCCGCCGATACGCTCGGCGAAGAGATTCTGGAACCAGGGGTCGCTGCTCATGTTCAGTTGTCCTCACAGTCAATGATTGGTTTTTCGGCGCGAGCGTCATGCCGCAAGCGGCACATGGATTGATGTCACGGTATGCGCATTTTGGTGTAAAAACAAGCCACAGGATTGCTGTATGACGATGAGAAGGGATGAAAGTCGAGAGAAAAATCGCACACCGCCCTTTCGTGGAGAGGGCCGACCCCTTAGAATGGCCCGATTGTGATCCCGCAGGATCGTTCGTCGCTAGCGGGATCGGAAGATGGGAGTTGGCCGTGGCCTTGACTGCCGGGGATCGCGAACTGATACGCCGTTGCCTGCACCATGAATCGGGAGCGTGGAACGATTTCGTTGATCGCTTTCTGGGCCTGGTGTATCACGTTGTTCAGCACACCGCGGACATGCGCAGCGTCACGTTGAGTCCCGAAGACAAAGAAGATGTGGCCGCCCAAGTGCTGCTCCGGATCGTCGAGAACGATTACGCCCCCTTGCGTAAATTCCGCGGCAAGAGCAGCCTGGCGTCTTATCTCACGGTGATCGCGCGGCGCACGTGCGTCAACGAATTGGCCAACCGTATGCAATCGAAGGAGAAGGAAACCGCCAAGCCGAACGAACACATCCCCGAGGCGCTGCCAAACGCGAGGCCAAAGCCGGGGGACCTGGAGACGTTCGAAGAAGTAGGCAAGCTTCTCAAGAAACTGCCAAGCCGGGAGCGCGCGGTGGTGCGTCTATTTTATTTGGAAGGACGGACGTACGAGGAGATCAGCGCGGAGTTGAGCATTCCGGTCAATTCGATCGGGGCTATCCTGGCACGGGCGAAGAAGAAGTTGCGCGGGGAAGAATAGCGCATTTCGTTTAGCCGCGGTCCGCAGACCCGCGCGGTTCTGCGAACCGCGGCTATACAACCAGATCAATCCAGTTCCTTGATATAGATGTTCTTGAACCACAGCCGATCGCCGTGATGCTGTAATTCGATCGGGCCGCGCGACGGCAGCGGCTGGCCACGGTGCCAGTAGTTTTCCAGCGGCGTGTTGTCGACGACGAGTTTGCCGTTGAGCTTGATCGTCACCTTGTCGCCTTTCATGACGATGTGGAAGGTGTTCCACTGGCCGGCCGGGTTGTCCGCCGTGAGAAGCGGATTGGTCGGGTTCTTCTGGTTGTTGTAGAGTCCGCCGGAGCCGACCTTTTTCGGATTGCCCTTGGCGTTAACGTCCCAGATTTGCACTTGCGGATTGCCACGCAGGTACAGGCCGCTGTCGCCGAGGGGCTCGATTTTCCAGTCGATCAACAGCTCGATGTCGCCGTAGTTCTTGACGGTTTGCAGGCTGTTGGACTTGCCGTCGTAATAGAGAATGCCGTCCTGAACCTTCCAGTTGGGGAGCACCTTGTCGTTTGCCGCCTTCTGAATCTTCTCCGCTTGCTCGGTCGGCGACTTGACAAGCCAGAGTGGAATGTTGCGTGGCTTTTTCTTGCCATCCGCCGGTCCTTCCGGCGCCATCGCCAGGCCCTGCCAGTTGGTCAGGTCCTTGCCGTTGAAGAGAGCGGTGAAGCCCTTGGGCGGCGTATTGTCGGTGGGGCCGGCTTTTTCGCCCGCGCCGCTCCAGGTCGCGGTCAGCGCGAGGGTGAGCGTGAAACTTGCCAGTGCAAACCATGGTCGCATCGGTCTCGTCCTTTCCAGTGAATGAATTCAATTCATCTGCCCACACGTGGCATACGAAGCCGATCATGTGATTGTCCGTCACACGATCGGAGTCGTTTGGCACGAATGAGATTATCCTGTGGAGTTCGGCGCCGAAATGCAAGCGGAAAACCATCAAACTCGCGTGCAAGGCACGCATCATGCCTCTTGAAATTCCGCGGGCGCTTCCTAGATTTAACCGTCTCCGATGCGTCAACGGTAGGGGGCGGAAAAAATCATGATTGAAGTCAAGAATCTCATCAAATACTTCGGCCCCGTGATGGCCGTCGATCGCATCTCCTTCGACGTCGGCCGGGGCGAAATCGTCGGCTTTCTCGGCCCCATCGGCGCCGGCAAGACCACGACCATGCGTATCCTCACCGGTTATCTGCCCGCGACGAGCGGCATCGCCAAGGTCGCCGGGCACGACGTCATGCACGAATCGACGCAAGTTCGGCAAAACATCGGCTATTTGCCCGAAAGCGTGCCGCTCTATCCCGAGATGCGTGTCGAAGAATACGTGCATTTCCGCGCCAAGCTCAAGGGCATGTCCCGCGTCGAGCGCAATCGCCGCGTCGAATACTGCCTGGATCGCTGTAGGCTCATTACCGTGCGGCGTCGTTTGCTGGGCACGCTCTCCAAGGGTTATCGGCAGCGCGTCGGTCTGGCGGACGCCATGATTGCCAGCCCGCCGATTCTGATTCTCGACGAGCCAACTGCGGGCCTCGATCCGCTGCAAATTCGCGAGACGCTTGCCCTTATCAAGGAGCTCGGCGACAAGCACACCGTCTTGCTCTCCACGCACATTCTTTCCGAGGTCGAGGCGATTTGCGAACGCGTCATCATCATCGCCAACGGCCGGCTGGGCTTGAGTCAGCGGCTCGACGAGATCGAATCGGAGAGCATGGTATTGGTGGAAGCGCGCGGCCCCGCGGACGGCGTGACCAATGTATTGCAAGGCATCAAAGGAATCGTCTCGGTGCAGACGAAAGGCGCGGACGATGGCGTAACGCGCTTCGAGGTGCGTACCGAGGAGCAGAAAGATGTCCGCGAGGAAGTGAGCCAGGGCATCGCTTCCAAGGGCTGGACGCTGCGCCGCCTGGAACGCAAAACGCGACGCCTGGAAGATGCGTTTTTCGACGTGCTGCGTGCGCAGGACCCGCTCAAGCAACCGCCGCCTCCTGGCGCCAGGACCGAATCCACTCCGCCCGCTCCGACGCCCCCAAGTGAAGCAATCACAAAGTAAGTATCTCCAAGCCTGCACGCGCACGCAGTGAGCGAGCGGGGTTTTGCCATAAGAGGACCGCATGTCAACGTCACGCGCGATCAAACCGAAACGGGATGACACGCAACTCAAGGAATGGGAATCGATCCCGGAGCGCGCCCCGTCGCTCGAAGTGGACGATCGGCCCCTATTCGCCCGCATCGTGGCCAGGGTGGGGTTGTTTCTGTTCGTCCTCGGCGTGCTCGCCATGCTCGCCCCCGCGATCTGGTCGACGCGTTCCGCCGCCATCTCGCCCGCCTGGGGTTTCTTCCTCGGCAGCCTCGGCGTCGTTATGCTGACGTTTCACAATTTCGTCGAGCGCGATTTCCAGTTTCGTCGAATTTATGCTTTCGTCGGCATCGGCCTCGTTCTCTTGGGCGTCATCTTGCGCATAGTCGCGTTCAAGACAGGCATCCTGGTGACCAAGCCTATCCCCTTGACCGGACCAGAGCTCTTCTACTATTTCGGCGTGCCCGGACTCGGCCTGGGACTCGTGCTGCTCGTCGGCGTAATCCGCAATGAGACAGACATCTTCTTCCGCAACATCCTTGTGAAATTCACGGGCGCGCTCGCCGCCCTTATGATCGGCGCCACCATCCTCGTATGCTGTTACGTCGGCGACGTGGTCGCCAGCAATTTCCTCGCCGGCGAAGGCGCCCTTCTAGTGGTTTTCGGCGTCCTCTTTGCCTTGACGTACATCGCGCAGGAACTCGATCTCAACCATGCCCACTACGCCTCGCTCGGTCTGGGCGGCGCGGGGCTCGTCGGCGTGGTCCTCGGCCTGGTGCGCTCGTTCTGGCCCGAGAGCGTCTTTTTCGTCCCCGGCGGCATCATCCTCATCGGCGCCTCGCTGGGGTTGCTCCTGATTGGACTTGCCATTCTCGTCGATTGGCCGATCATCGTCCTGGCACGTCGCGAACTGGCCGCTTACTTCTATTCGCCGGTCGCGTATCTGGTGATTCTTGGCCTGGTCGTGATCGGCTGGTTGATGTTTTGGTTTTTCGTCGACAGCATCATGCGTCGCGAGACGCCGGAACCGATCGTCGGCGAGTACATCTTCGGCCTAATTCCCGTGATTATGCAGATCTTCCTCATACCGGCAATCACGATGCGTCTTCTGAGCGAGGAGACCCGTTCGGGAACTCTGGAGGTGCTGCTGACGGCGCCCGTGAACGAGATCTCGGTCGTGCTCGGCAAGTTCTTCGCTTGCTGGATGTTCTACATGTTGTGTTGGCTCCCCTGGTGGTTGTATCTCGTTGCCTTGCGCTTCATGGGAGGCGAGGAATTCGATTACCGCCCCGTGCTGAGCTTCATGGTCGCTCAGGGCGCCGTCGGCGCGGGTCTGCTGGCGATGGGCCTGTTCTTCTCGAGTTTGACGGGCAATCAGATCATCGCCGCCGTGCTCACGTTCGTCGGGGTCATGGCGCATCTGGCTTTTTACTTCATGAAGTTCCTGCTGCGTGGGCGCATCGAAGAAGGCGGCGTGGTGCATGAGGCGCTGACCTTCGTCAACTTCTTCGATCTCTGGCAAGCCGCGCTTGCCGGCACGATCGCGCCGCGGCATTTGATCTTTCATGTGTCCGTGGCCGCATTCTTCGTGTTCACGAGCGTCAAGATTCTCGAGTCGAGGAAGTGGAAATAATCTTCCCGCACTTGCCGCGTGCGGCTTGGCGCTTGCAAAGGGCCACGCGAACGCCAAACTGCAAACGGCAATACCGGCGGGCTAAATTGCCGATATAGAGGGTATTGAAAATGTCAACTTCGGAAGCACCCAACCCCACGCCAACTGCGCCGGACGCGGCGCTGGCGGCGCTGCGTACGTCGGCGTTCGGCCTGTTCATCGGGCTGACGTGGGGCGCCCTGATGCTGCTGGTGTTCGGGCAATGGATGCGCTCGAAATACGCGGGCGTTAACGCGCCCGTCACGACGATTTTTTTCGTCGCCAGCGCCGCTGCCGCCGCTGCCGCCGCCTGGCAGATGTTTACGCTCTGGTTCAAGCAGGAATCCGCGCCGCAAAAAATCGCCACGCTTAGCCAGCAACGGCAGATCTTCAGCCTCGTCAACATGGGCGCCGGCCTCGGTTTGATCGTGCTCGCCTTCGTTCTCGGCGCCGACAAATCTCGACCGGGCTTCAGCTTCACTCTGAACAACTTCCCCGAAACGATCGGCGCGCTTCTGTTCGGTTTGATCGCGCTGGGCAGCGGCTATGTGCTGCAAATCGCCCCCTCCGATCAGGTCGCCAATCCCGTGCGCTTTCTCGTCGGCCAGGTCCCCGTGCTCAAAGCCTGCATGATCGTGATCGGCGTCGCCGCCCTGGGCTCGTTCGTCTTCCTCGTGTTCAAACAGAAAATCGGCTGGGACTTTTTGCCCGAACTGACCGCCCTGCTCTTTCTGAGCGTCGTCTCAGCCGCCTGCATGTTCTGGCTGAACTCCGGGCAAATGGATGAAGACGGCGTCCGCCTCTTCGTTCTCGTTTTCGGCGGGGCCGCAGGTCTAATTTTGTTTTTCGTCGCGTTGGGCCGGGCTTTCGTCTGGCGCAATAGCATCTTCGGGATCGCTGCCTGGCAGGGAGACTCCGCCTGGCGCTTCTGGTTGTGTGCGTACCTCTTGTTCACGTCGTTGATGTTGATGTTCATCAGCTTCAGCCTGGCCCGCGCCGACATCCGTGCCAACGTAAATCTGCGCCGCCTCATGTATGGTTACGATGCCATCGCCCAGACCTTCCTGCTCCTTGGTATCCTCTTCGAGATGAACGTCGTCATCTACGCCATGGTTCCCTTCACCTACGATTGGACCAAGTCGCGCGGCACCTACGCCCTGGCTGAAAGCACCAAACGGCTCGTCGGAGGCCTCAAGAAGGAAACGAACCTGGTGGTGCTGTTGCCCCAGAATCATGAAGCCTACCGCGACTTGCGCATCATGCTCGACAACTGCCAGGCGCTCAGCAACAATTTGAAGGTGCGCTACATCAATCCCGATTCGGAATTTCGCGAATACGAGAACTTGGCCGACAAGTTCCGCAAGATCCTACCTGACATCAAAAGCGGCCAACCCGGACGCGGCGTACTTGTCGTCTCCGGACCGATTCCCGAAAAGGAAGATCCGGCCGTTCTTTACGAATTCGTCCATGAGCGTAGACTCACGGATATACAGAGGGGCATGCGGCCCGACGAGAAAACGAAGATCCTCTACAAGGGGGAAGCGGAAATCATGAAGGAGCTGAAGTTCCTCCTTGATGGCCGTACCAAACGCAAGCTCTACGTGCTCCAGGGGGATGACGAGCCCAGCATGGCCAACAGCGAATTCGCGCGGCGGCGGTCCATGAACGACAGCCTGTCCGATCACGGTCTCGGCATGTTCATCGACAAGCTCCAGAAGGAAAACTTCGACGTCTCCGGACTCACCTTCCAAACCGAGCTCCCCGCCAAGAAAACGCCCACGCTGGTCGCCGCCAAGGAAAGCGCGGCGACCAAACGCAAGGAAGTTCCGGACGATTGCCACACACTCATCATTGCCGGCGTCACCAAGCCGGTGCCGAGCGACACGATCGACGCCATCCGCGCTCACGTCGATCGCGGCGGCAAACTGCTGGTCTGCCTCGATCTCGTCGCCAACAAGGATTTCTCCAAGCTCGTCGATACCGGCATCGAAGGAATGCTCAGCCGCTTCGGCGTTGAGGTCAGCAACGAGTATCCGCTGCGGCTTCTCCGCCGCGCCAATGACGATACGACGGGTGTGTTCGCCAAGTCGGCGTCCGACAGCACCAACCCGCTCGCCACGGCGTTCACGCGTGACACGCTCATCCTGGAACGGGGCACGCGCATCGTGCAGCCGGACGCCAAGGGTGGCGGACGCTTCAAGGCTGAGACGGTTTTGCAGCTCCCCTGGCAGACGGGAATCGTCCTCGAAAAGGATGCGAGCATCCTGAAAAATCCCCATGCCCATATGTTGGATTATTTCAAGGATCCGGCCAAGGCCGAGCGCGCCATCACGCAGAAGCCGGTCTCCGTCGCGGTTGCCGTCAAGGACACGAACGGCGACAAGCCGTGCATCGTCGTCATCGGCGACACGGAATTCCTGACCAATTTGTGGTTCGTGCGCTACTCGGAAGAGAGCGACATGCCGTACAACTTCGTGGTCAGCTCGCTGGAATGGATGGCCGAGCGCGAGGCGATCGGCGCGCCGCCCAAGGTCACCTCGACGTACAAGCTTCCCGACAGCGCCAAGGAAATCGCCGATCGCATGGTCATGCTGCCGTTCACGTCGATGGCATTGATGATCATTGGCCTGGGCATTTGCATCTGGGTCGTGCGCCGCAGGTAGAGAAAACCTGTTAGCCGGACGCGCAAGCGACGGACCGCCTCCGTCGCTTGCGCGTCCGGCTAACGGAGAATTTGGCCGAATCGTTCTCCCTCAATGACAGGGTTTGCCGATATGAACTTTCGCATCACTACTTTGCTTTTCGCCGTGCTGCTGTCCACCCTGTGGGTGTTCGGGCTGATGCTCGCTTACAAGAAATCCGCGGGAGATCCGGGCTTCATTATGCCCACGCTGCGCGCCGCCGATCCCAAAATCGATCACGTCATCATCGAGACGATCGGCGACAAAGACGCCAAGCCGATCACGATGGAGTTCAAGTTGGAAGGGGAGACCTGGCTCCACGTGGTCGACAAGCAAAAGGCCAAGGTCGAAGGCAATCGCATCAAGCAGAGCATCGTCGATGCGATCACCAGCGCCAAGGCCGACGATTCCGCCGACACTTCCAAGTCCAAGAAGACCTACGGCATGGACCCGCCGCAGATGACGATCAAGCTCACGGGCGACGTCAAGGGCGAACGGAAAACGTGGGAGTTCTACGTCGGCAAGGAGAGCGTCGATCGCGCGTTCGTCTACGTCAATTCCTCGGACCGCAAGGACAAGGTGTTCGCGGTATCCGGCATCGGCATGAAAGGGCTCCTCGTCAAGGACCCGCGTTATCTTCGTTCCAAGCGTCTCTTCGATTTCGACAGCGACAGGGTGACGGAAGTCCACACCAAGAAAGCCAAGGACGAACTCAAAGTCAAGAAGGACGACGAACTTTGGAAGTTCATCATTCCGCCGCTTGGCCCCGTGGGCGCCTTCGATACCGAGTCCGAAGAGAAGAAAAAAGACTTCGTACCCAAGGAGCCCGGCATCGCCAGCGTCAAGTCGCTCTTGACCACGATCGGCAACATTCGCGTCGAGGAGGACGACGATTTCGAGGCGCTGGGCAAACCTGCCGAGCTCTACGGCCTTGCCGAGAACAAGGAGTCGATGCGCATCGACGTCCTCACGGGGGATAAGAAGGAGACGCTTCTCATCGGCAAAGAGGTTCCCAAAGAGTTCCTCCGCGATCGCAAGGGCGATTTCTACTATGCGAAATATCCCGGCGACGATGGCATCATGCAAATCAGCGCCCGCTGGCTTGAGCCGGTCGACAAGGTGCTGAAGGAACCAGGCAAGCTCCGCAGCCTCGACATCGCGGCCTTTGACGCCAGTAATGCCGATTACATCATCGTCAAGCAGGGCAAGGACGAGTTCAAGTTCTACAAGACGACCAAAAGCGAGCCCAGACCGTTTAATCCTCACGAAAAATTTGCGCCGCCGCCGGCTGAATTCGAGTGGCACCTCTTCGTCGGCAAGGACAAGCAGAAGGCCAATACCCAAGCCGTCCAGAAGCTGCTCAACGACGTGCTCGGCAAGAAGAGGATCGAAGAGTTCACCGACTTCGCCGAAGCGGACCTCAAGAAACGCGAAACCGAAATGGGTCTCGAATCGCCGGCCGCGGAAATCACCGTCTATTTGAACGCGGTCGAAAAGAAGAAGGAAGGCGACAAGGACGAGAAAAAGGAAGAAAAGAAGAACGACAAAACGAAGACGGAAGTGGGCAAGGACGATCCGCCCAAGCTCAACGAAAAACTCAAGGCCGTCATCACGCTCGCCATTGGCAAGACCGACAAGGAAACGGTTCACGCACGTCGCGTCATCGAGGACGGCAAGGCGAAAAGCTGGTTCACGCTGAAGAAGGAGTTCGTCGAAAAGATGCTGCCCGCGGAGGGAGTGCAGCTTGCGTTCGCCGACCTGGCGCTGCCGACCTACGCCGCAGATGATGTGATCGCGGTTGTCCTCGAGCGCACGACCGATCGCGGCCCGGAAAAATTCGAGTTCACGCGTACGACCTTCCAGAACAGGCACTTCTGGCACGTCAAGGACGGCGCCGGCTCGGTGCTCGCCAATAGCGAAAACGTCAGCGAAATCGTCAATGAGCTTTCCAGAGGGGCAGCCAAGAAGCTGATAAAGAAGCTCGACGACAAGGAGAATCTCGACAAGTATGGCCTGACGAAGCCGGGAGTCGTCGTCACCGTTACTACCAAGAAAAGAGAGCTCGCGCCAGGCGCTGCGGCGCGTCTCGTGACGATGCTCGGCCTTGGATTCATCTCGGGTCTGGAAGTGGTCGCCGACGCCGTCGCTCAGGTGCATGCCGAGAAGGGCGAATCGTTCACGCTCGAGCTGGGCAAGGACACCAGCGAGGAAAAGGATCGGCCCGGCACCTTCGCCAAACACAGCGGCTCGAAGATGCTGATGCTGGTCCCCGCCGACCTCGTCACGCACATTAAGAAGGTCGATCTGCGCGATCGGGCCACGGTGATGTACAATCAGCCGCAGCTCGAAGCGCTTTACAAGGCGAGCGTCGCATTCAATCCCCACGGCATCTTGATGTTTGCCTCGCCCCACTTCACGGGGGCGGTCCATAATTTCGACGTGGACACCATCAAGGAGGTCCGCATTGAATCGCGCACCCCAGCGGAGTTCCGCTCGTACCAGTTCGTCAGGGACGCCAAGGACAAGGAGAAAGACAAGGACAAGCCATGGGCCTGGACCGACAAATCGAGCTTGAAGGAATTCCAACTCGATAGCGAGAAGGTCAATCAGTTCGTCAAGGACTTCGCCAAGCTCAAGACCGCCGAGCGCTTCGCCGTCTATGTGCTCCCCAAGGACGCCAAGGCGGCGCAGGAATCGCTCGACACGTTCAAGCTTGGCCCGAAAGATTTCACCGCCAAGCTGGAACTCGTCACCGAAGACGGCAAGACGATCACGCTCACCATCGGCATGAACCAAATGCCATTCGGCTTCTACGCGCACAGCTCGGCGTGGAGCGAGACGGTGTTCTTCGTGGCGCCGTCGTCGGTCGCGCCGCTCCTGAGTGGCCCGGGGCAATTCGCCAAGGAGCGCTTCGCGGGCAACTAGCGTCTGTCATTTGTTTGGCGTCCGCGCGGGCGCTGAACCTCTCGTTCTTGCCGTATAATGGCAATGGTTTTCCCCGCACGCGTTTTGCAGGTCCAGCCATGCCGCGCAAGATTGTCCACTACCCGCACCCGGCGCTCCGGCACAAATCGAAGCCGGTAAAGACAATCGACAAGGAACTGCACCTCAACATCGGCGAGATGAAAGAGCTGATGTATCAGGCCAAAGGCCTCGGCTTGGCTGCCCCCCAGGTGGCGCTGCCGTTTCAGCTTCTCGTCATGAACGTCACCGGCGATCCCCAACAACCCGAGTGCGAGGAAGTCTTTCTCAATCCGCGCATCGTCGAGCGCAAGGACTACATTACCGCCGAGGAAGGCTGTTTGAGTTTCCCTGGACTCTACCAGGACATTCGCCGTGCCCAGACGATCAAGGTGCAAGCGTACAACCTGAAAGGGCAACTTGTAGAAAAGGTGGTCAACGATTTGGAGGCGCGCGCCTGGCAACACGAGATCGACCATCTCAATGGCGTCCTCTTCATCGACATGATGGGACCGGTCTCCCGGTTGATGGCACGCTCCTCGGTGAAGAATTTCGAGAAGATATTCCGTGAGGCTCAGGCGAAAGGCGAGATTCCGCCGGACCTCGAAATCGAGAAGCTGCTCGCCGGCATCGAATCCAAATGAACCGAGCTCGGGGCAGCAATCCGAATATGCGACTGGTCATGATGGGAACCGGCTCCTTCGCGGAACCGACCTTCCTGAAACTGCTGGACAGCGCCCACTCGGTCGTCGGCCTGGTCACGCAACCGGACCGCGCGACAGGTAAAGAGCGAGGCTCCACGCGCCAGGCGCGGCAGGGCATGAAGGAGATCGCTCTCCAGCGCGGCATCGCCGTATTGCAGCCCGAAAGCATCAACACTCCCGCGGGCGTCGAATCGTTGAAGGCGCTCGCGCCGGATTTGCTGGTCGTGGCCGCCTACGGACAGATTCTCTCGAAGGACGTACTGGGCATTGCAGCGTCCGGCGGCATCAACGTGCATGCGTCGCTGTTGCCCAAGTATCGCGGCGCCGCTCCCATCAACTGGGCGATCTACCACGGCGAAAAACAATCCGGCGTCACGATCATCCGCATGTCGATCGCGCTCGACGCCGGCGACGTCCTCGTTCAGGAATCGCTCAACGTTCTCCCCGATGAAACCGCCGGCGATCTCGAAGCCCGCCTTGCTCCATTGGGCGCGACGCTCGCGGTTGAAATGGTGGATAAGCTCGCGATGGGGCCGGTGCAGGGCCGCCCACAAGACAAGAGCCTTGCCACAAAAGCCCCGAAGCTGACGAAAGAGCACGGCCTGATCGACTGGTCGCGCCCGGCTATTGCGGTGTGCAATCAGATTCGCGCGATGCAGCCGTGGCCGACGGCGTACACCTACTTGCATCGCGCCGGGCACGAACCGCTTCGGCTAATCGTGAAGCGCACGCAATTCTCCCCTCTCCCTCGGGGAGAGGGGCCGGGGGTGAGGGCCGAACCCGGCGCGGTCGTTGCTGAATTGGCTCGACTCTTGGCGTGCTGCGGTGAGGCATGGCTCGAAATCACCGAGTTACAACCCGCCGGCAAGAAACGCATGTCAGCCAAGGACTTCCTACGCGGCAACACGATACCGCCCAATTCACGCATGGGCGGCCCGACCGTGTGAACCTTGCGCTTCCCGAAAGGCCTCCTGTTTCGGTACAATAGCGATTGCGGAAGCGCGGTATTATTCAAACGCCAAACGAAAGCTTGATCTATGTCCACCATTGTTGCTGGCGTCGTGACCAACGGTTTGATCGTACCGGCTATGCCGCTGCGCGAGGGCGCGCAGGTCGAGATTCATCTTCAAGCAGATGCCCCGAAAGATTCAACGGGCTCCGGCCTCACGCCTAGTGAATTGCGCAAGCTGCCGCGCGAGCAGCTCGACGCAATTCTGGCGAAGGCCGCTGCGCTAGCCGAGTGGGATTACTGTAACGACAAAGAGCTTACCGGTTTCGACGCATTCAGCGAGGAATGCGATGACGACTCCGAATAGGGGCGAAATATGGCGAGTTCGCTTCGACCCGGCCGAAGGCGACGAGATCAAGAAGATTCGCACCGCTGTCGTCGTCAGTCGATCCGCGGTTGGCCGATTGAGGCTGAAAATCGTTGTGCCAATCACCGAATGGAAACCCAAGTATGTAGCCTATCCGTGGTTCGTGCACCTTCTGCCGTCGACAACCAACGGCCTGAGCAAAGAGTCAGGTGCGGATGCCTTTCAGGTCAAGTCGGTTTCGGAAACTCGCTTTCTCAACCGACTCGGCGAGTTGACCAGCCAAGAAGTTGATGAGATCGCCAGCGCCGTTGCCATTTGCGTCGGCGCTCCGTAGGTAACGCATGCCAAAAAAACTCTACCTCGAAACCGTCGGCTGCCAGATGAACGTGCTCGATTCGGAGCTGGTCGTTGGCGGACTGCGCCGGCACGGCTACGAACTGACCGAGACGACCGACGACGCCGACGTCATCTTCTTCAACACCTGCAGCGTTCGCCAGCACGCCGAGGACAAAATCTACAGCGCCCTGGGCCGGCTGCGCAACTTCAAGAACAACCACGACGGCGCCATCATCGGCGTCCTGGGCTGCATGGCCCAAAAGGACCAGGAGCTTATCAAAAAGAGGGCGCCGCACGTCGATATCATCTGCGGCACCGGGCAACTCGCTCAATTGCCGGAACTCATCAAGGCGGCGCAGGAGACGGGCACGCTGCAAATCGCGCTCAGCCTCGATCGCACCGAGTCACGCCACGAAGTTGAACGCAGCTTCGAGAGCTTCGACCCGATGCGCGATCCGGCCATGCGGCCCAATCGCTTTCAGGCGTTCGTCCGCATCATGATCGGTTGCGACAAGTTCTGCACCTACTGCATCGTGCCCAGCGTGCGCGGTCCCGAACAGAGTCGACCGCCCGAGCATATCGCCCTCGAAGTGCGGCAACTCGCCGGCGAAGGGTGCAAGGAAGTCACCTTGCTCGGCCAGACCGTCAACAGCTACCATCACGGCACGGCGGGGCTTTCCGACTTGCTGGCACGCATCCACGACACGCCCGGCATCGAGCGCATCAAGTTCATCACGAACTATCCCAAGGACATGACCGACGACTTGCTGCAAGCGATGCGCGACCTGCCCAAGGTATGCGCCTACCTGCACGTGCCGGCGCAGTCAGGATGCAATGACGTGCTCAAACGCATGAAACGCATGTACACGGCCGAATTCTATCGCGACATGGTCGCGCGCTGCCGGGAGATCGTGCCCGGCGTCGCCATCAGCAGCGACTTCATCGTCGGCTTCTCGGGCGAATCGGAGGCATCGTTCCAGAAGACGTGTGACCTCGTTCGCGAGGCGCGGTTCAAGAACAGCTTCATTTTCAAGTACAGCCCTCGCCCCGGAACCAAGGGGGACGAGTTGTACGCCGATGACATTCCCGAAGAGGTCAAAAAACGCCGCAATAACGATCTGCTGGCGATCCAGAATGCCGCGAGCCTCGCGGATCATCGCCGTTACATCGGCGCGCGCGTCGAGGTGCTGGTGGAAGGGCCGAGCAAGAATGCCTGGAAGCTGGACGCTTCGGGTCCAGTTCAATTGACGGGACGAACGCGCACGGATCATATCGTCGTTTTCGACGGCAACCCGCGATTGGCCGGCGCGACGCTCGACATCGATATCGTTGACGCGACTTCGTTCACGCTGTTCGGCAACGTGGCGACGAGCGAGCAGGTCGGTGTTGATAGGGAAAGATATGCTGAAACGCCAGTGGAGAATCGCGAACGCGTTGCATTGCCGTTGATTGGCTGACACGAACCTGCTCAGCGTCCCGCCCAGCGCACATTTTCGCCGAACAATTCGCTTTGCTTAAGCGCGGTGTTGAACTGGATGTCCTTGGCGGCTTCGGCGCCGCGAAACTCAGCCGCGTCGATCACAATATGGTCGTTGACCTTGGGAAGCACTTGCGGATTGGCGTCGAAGTAGATGCCGCCGCGCAGCGTCTCGGCCGCGTCCAGGTGCAGCGTCAGGCGCGTCAGCTTGATGGGAGTACTCGAACGCCCAGCGGCGTTCACGATGAGAATTCCCGAACGCGCGAATCCCTTCAGTTCGAGGTCTTCCACGCTCAGGCCCGCACAGTCGGACGTGATCATGATGAGGTCTTTCACCTTGCGCCCTCCGTCGAGTGTGATGCCTTTACCTTTGAGTTTGAAGTCGACGGCTCGGCTGAGCCTGATGATGGGCTGATCGGGATCGCCGCGGGCGGAGCGCCAGAGAATGCTCTTGCCGGGGGCCGCCTGTATGGTGATCGCGGTCTGCGTCAGTTTTTCATCGATGGTGACGTTTTCATCGTGAATGTCGTCCCAAAGTTCGATCACGGAGCCTATCTCGGCTTTCTTCAGCGCAATGTGGATCGTGGCGCTGCCGCCGGCGCGCTCCTTGCCGACTTCAAGCTTGGGAGGCCCGCTGGGATCGGGTGTTTGCTTTTTGGGCCAGAACACCCAGACGCCGCCGAGGACCGACGCCAAGCAGATGGGGATCACGACCAGAGCGAAGAGCACCATGCCGATCAGGACCGGCTGCCGCGGCGCGGGCAAAACGGATTGGTTATTCTTGGCCTGGCTGGAATTCAGCGGCGCCGAGTCGGTTTGCGCGGTGGGCGCGTTGGTGTCCGCACGCGGCGCCGATGCCTTGGCCGGTGGCGATTCTCCCCCGGCGGCCGGGCTGAGCTTGGGCATCTCGGCTGTTGACGGAGGCGCAATCGTCTCCTGCGTGAATGGCTCCAGCGCGTCCGCCACATCGCCGGGGACGGCATACCGATCAGCGGCCTTTTTCGCCATCATCTTGTCGATGATCGCCAGCACTTCGGCGGAAACGTCCTTGCGAAACGCCGTGATCGGCTTTGGGATCTTGAGCTGATGCGCCAACAATTTCTGCGTGACCGGCAGGCCCTCGAACGGCGCCTGTCCAGTCAGCAAGAAGTAGAACGTCACGCCAAGGCTGTAGATGTCGGTACGGATATCGACATCGTGCGAATCCAGCGCCTGTTCAGGCGAGAGGTAGTCTGCCGTGCCGAGAGTGCCGTCTTCGTGCTTCTCCGTCAGGCATTCGTCCTCTTCCGTAAAGATGAGCGCCAGCCCCATGTCGAGCAGTTTGACGACGCCGGCGCGATCGACCAGGATGTTGCCCGGTTTGATGTCGCGATGGATCAGCCCTGCGTCATGGGCGTGCTCCAGTGCAAACGCGGTCTGACGAATGTAAAGGCAGGCGCGAGGCACGCTCAACGGGCCGCTCGTCTTGACGATGTCTTGCAGGTTGGACCCATCGACATATTCCATGACGATGAAGTGCAATTCAGCGTCCTGGTCGAAGTCAAATGCGTGAACGAGATTGGGATGATCGAGCGAAGCAGCCGCGCGGGCTTCGCGTCGGAAGCGTTCCAACGCGGACGATTCCTTGGCCTTGGCGACGGGGAGCACCTTGACCGCGACGCGGCGGCGCATCAGCTTGTGCTCGCACAAATAGACTTGAGCCATGCCGCCGGCGCCGAGCTTTTCGAGGATCTTGTACTTGCCGATGGTGAACCGGCGCCATTTGCCGGCGAGGATGTTCTCGGCCTGGAAGTTGGTGAGGATGCCGTCCTGCACGAGCTGCCCGGCGACCTTGGCAGGCTCGGCGGGCATGGCGGTACGTGCGCGCTGCACGTAGGCGTCGAAGCGTTTCTCGTCCGCGACGCCGCTCTTGCGGACCAAATCCAGGAATTCATCAACGGTAACGGGTACCGCCATGCGTGCCCCGATCCCATGCTTGCAATAAAGGCTGACGCAGACCAGTATACGTCACGTTCAGCCAAAATCAGCGCGGGCAATTTGCGGAAGTTATTGTGAACCGGTTCCTTATCAGTCCGCCATGGATCTGCTAGGATCAAATTATTACCCGATCGCCCGTCGGAGCAAGTGCCATGAGCGAAACGAAAACGATTCGCGCGGTTTGTCCGCATGACTGTCCCGATACGTGCAGCATCGTCGTCACCGTGAAGGATGGCCGAGCGGTCAAGCTCAAGGGCGACCTCGCTCATGAGTTCACCGATGGATTCCTGTGCCAGAAGGTCAACCGCTATCTGGAGCGCGTCTATCATTCAGATCGGCTCAAGCATCCGCTGTTGCGCACGGGGCCGAAGGGAAGCGGGCAGTTCCGCCGCATCTCCTGGGACGAAGCGATCGATCGCATCACCACGAAATTTCAAGAGATCGCATGCTCGCCGGACGGACCGCAGGCAATACTTCCCTACAGCTATGCCGGCACGATGGGGAAACTGCACGGTTCGAGCCTCGATCGCCGCTTCTTCCATCGGCTCGGCGCGTCGCTATTGGACCGCACCATCTGCGCCACTGCGGGAGCGGCCGGGTGCGACATTACACTCGGCACCCGCGCCGTCATCGACCCGGCCAGCGTCATCCATTCACGCTACATCATCAACTGGGGCTCGAACACCAGCGTTACCAACATGCACCTCTGGTCGATCATGCACCGCGCTCGCAAGGCAGGCGCCAGGATCGTGACCATCGATCCCTACCGCTGTAAGACGGCCGTCAAGAGCGACTGGTGGATACCCATACGTCCGGGAACCGACGCTGCCCTCGCCCTGGGTTTGATGCACATACTCCTGCGCGACGGCTGGCAAGACGATGACTACCTTGCCAAATACTGTCTGGGTGCTGAGAAATTGCGCGAGCGCGTGTTGGACTATACGCCGCAGCGCGTCGCCGACATCACGGGCATTCCGATCGTCGACATCGAGAAGCTTGCTCACGAATACGGCACGACCCCCCCTGCCCTGATTCGACTCAATTACGGCATGCAGCGCCACGGCGGCGGCGGTATGGCGGTGCGCGCGATCACTTGCTTGCCCGCGCTCATCGGCGCGTGGCGCCGTCCTGGCGGCGGCGCATTGCTCAGCACCAGCAAGAGCTACCCTTTCGACGTCAACGCTCTCGAACGCCCTGACCTCATCCCGCCTGGCACGCGCACGATCAACATGACGCAACTCGCCGAGGCGCTCTTGGGCGAGCTGCCGGGACCGCCGGTCAAGGCGATGTACGTCTACAACTCGAACCCCGCGGCCGTCTGTCCCGATCAGAGCCGGGTGCTCAAGGGCCTGCGGCGCGACGATCTCTTCACGGTCGTTCACGAGCAGTTTCAGACCGACACGGCCGAC
>SXGR01152078.1_pt1 | contig 24228 bp, 26 predicted proteins | sample 3174711 | NCBI WGS metagenome assembly SXGR01 (sample SAMN11356860, study PRJNA531348) | freshwater metagenome | isolation source: freshwater sample F1-60 | place: China: Fuxian Lake, Yuxi | collected 2017-12-25
AAGCACTTGCGACCCCTCAAATAGTTGGCCGCACAACTAAATATCGTGTGTGGACCACCTGTTTTCGCTCTGGTAACCATCGGTATCCCCTAGGATACTTTGGTTACGAAACGCCCTAATTACCTTAATTTTTTTGGTTTAATGCCACAAACCTTCAGTACATTAGTCACAGCGGGCGTTGCCCGTGCCTTCAATTTTTGTCTTTCAGACTTGTACACATTCTCAGCCGTTGAAATGAGCACGCCAATCTTGCGGGCCGGCGAATGAAGCAGGCGCTGCTGTCGCGGCTTACCGCTCTGCCGCAGTTGTCCGCCTTGCGCCACCGTGCTTTTCGCCTGTTGTGGACGGCCACGCTGTTAAGTTCCACTGCGCGCTGGGCGGATATGGTGGTGGTGGGTTGGCTCACGCTGGAGCTGACGGATTCGCCGATGATGGTGGGCATTGTCGCGGCAAGCAAAATGGCGGGTTATATCGCCGCACCCTTCATGGGCGTGGTGGCTGACCGCATGGACCGGCGGCACTTGCTGATTATCGCCGCGAGCGCGAATCTCGCGGCGGCGCTGGCGATGATGGTACTTTTTGCGCTGGGCTGGTTGGTGCTGTGGCACGTGATTACGTTGGCACTGGTGAGTGGCGTGACGTGGGCCATCGACAACCCCGCGCGTCAGGCGCTGGTGCCGGATATCGTGGCCAAAGAAGAACTCGCCAATGCCGTCGCGCTGAACGCGGTGGCGATGGAAATCACCGTGGTCATCGGCCCGGCGCTGGGCGGCCTGCTGATTCCGCTGCTGGGCATGACGGGCGCTTATGTGTTGATCGCAGCTATTTTTCTGCTCGACGTGGTGGTGTTGCTGCGCATGGGCAGTACGCCGCACGCCACGCCTGCGGCACGCGAGTCGCCGGTGCGTAGCCTGATTCATGGATTCAAGTATGTGTGGGGTAATCAAACCGTGCTGATGCTGTTGGTGATTGCCTTCATGCTGAATCTGCTGGCGGCGCCGTACCGCTACGCGTTCATGCCCCTGTTCGCGCGCTATGTGCTGGATGCCGGGCCGGCGGGGTTTGGCATGCTCACGGCCATGGCGGGCATCGGCGCGCTGGCGGCGGGGCTGTGGGTAGTGTCGCTCGGCAATGTCAAGCGCAAGGGCCGGCTCTTGCTATGGAGCAGTGTTCTGTGGCCGGTGGCGCTGCTGCTGTTTGCGGTGTCTCAGTGGTACACCCTGTCGTTGGCGTTTATTTTTGTCGCCGGACTGGCGCAGGCGTTGGCTTGGACGGTGATCGCCACGCTGATATTGGGCCACACGGATCAGTCGATGCGTGGGCGGGTGATGGGGCTGCGCACCGGCGTGGTCATCGCGCTGCCGTTGGGCAATTTTCTGGCAGGGGCGGCGGCCGAGCATTTTGGCGCACCGTGGTCGCAGGGCGCGTATGCGGTGATCGCGATTCTGATCATGCTGGTGATTTTTATGCGGGTGCCCGGGTTGCGCAAGCTGGATTAGCCCGCAGTCGGCGAACCGGTGTAAAACCGGTGTAATATTCCCACGCCTACTACCCGGCGCAGACTCGGAGCAGATTTCATGGTGCTTTTGACCCGTTTTTGGATTCTTGCCGTGCTTCTGAGTGTGCCACTGCACATGCCAGCAGCCAACGCGCAAAACTGGCCCACCAAGCCGATCCGGCTGATCGTTAATTTCCCTCCCGGCGGCACCACGGATCTGATGGCGCGCGCGTTTTCTCAGAAGCTTGCTGAAACACTGGGCCAGCCGGTGATCATCGACAATCGCGGCGGGGCGGCGGGCAACATCGGGCTGGAGGTGGCGGCGAAAGCGCCGGCGGATGGCTACACCATTCTCGCCTCGTCCGGCAGCCCCATTGTCGTTGGGCCGCATTTTTACAAACTCAGCATTAACGTGGATCGTGATCTGGCGCCGATTACGCCCATGGCGCGCATCCTGACGCTGCTGGTGGTAAAGCCCGGCCTGCCGGTGAAAAGCGTTACCGAACTCACGGCTTATCTGCGTACTAATCAGAACAAGCTCAACTACGGTTCGGTCGGCACCGGCAGCACGCTGCACATCCATGCCGAACGCTATTTGTTTGCGAACAAGATTCGCGCAACCCATGTGCCCTACAAGGGCGCAGCGCTGATGGTTACTGCGTTGCTTTCCGATCAGGTGGATTTTGCGTTCGACTCGGGCTTGTCGGTGCAGCATGTGCGCAGCGGCAAGTTGCGTGCGCTGGCGGTGGCGAGTAATTCACGCTCGCAACTCTTCCCCGATGTGCCGACGATGGCCGAGACCGGCACCGAAGTAAACGACGCGTTGTTCGGCGTCTACGCGCCCACTGGCACGCCGCGCGCCATCATCACGCGCCTGAATCGCGAGATCGGCCGCATCATGCAACTGCCGGATTCACGTGCCGCACTCGCCACTTTTGCCGCCGAGCCGGTGACGCTGTCGCCGGAAGAATTCACCGAGATTCAGCGCCGCGACCGTGAACGCTACGGCGTGTTCATTCGCACGGCGAATATCAAGGCTGATTGAGCGGCCTGTCATGAAAAAAATCTTTCTGTTGCTGGCTGGGCTGCCTGCAGTGGTTGGTGCGCAGCAGGCGAACTGGCCCGTCAAGCCAATCCGCGTGGTCATTCCCTTCAGTCCCGGCACACCCATCGAAGTGCCCACGCGTGCGGTGACACGGCCGATGACCGAGGTGTTTGGCCAACAGTTTGTATTTGATTACCGCACCGGCGCGGGCGGCACCATCGGCACAGCCATCGTTGCGCGTTCGCCCAAAGATGGCTACACACTGCTGGCCACCAACTGCTCTCACAGCGCGAACCCGTCGTTCTACAAGAAGCTGCCCTATGACACGCTAAGCGAATTTGCGCCGGTATCGCAGATCAACGCGACCTACGGCAATTTGCTGGTGGTGCATCCGTCGCTGCCGGTGAAGTCCGTGAAGGAGTTCATCGCGTTTGCCAAATCACGGCCCGGCGAAATCAAATATGCCTCGGGCGGCGTGGGCAGCCCGCCCCATGTGAATGCGGCACTGTTATCCGCAATGGCGGGCATATCGCTGGTACACGTGCCGTACAAGGGCACGGCTGCTGCGATGGGCGATTTGCTGAGCGGGCAAATAGAAAGCATAGTGATCAGTCCCACCATTGTCGTGCCCTACTTGCAAGCAGGCCGGCTGCGTGCGTTAGGTATCGGCGGGCCGCGCCGCCAGCCGCAAGTGGCAGACGTGCCGACATTGCACGAAGCGGGACTCACCGGTTTTGACATGACTTGCTACCACGGCCTGTGGTATCCCGCGGGCACGCCAACGGAACTCGTGCGCCGCCTGGCGGGCGAGGTTGCCAAAGCCGTGGCGATGCCGGAAACGCGCAAGCATCTGGCGGACAATGGGCTGGTACCGGTCGGTTCCACGCCGGAGGAATTCGCCGAATTTCTGCGTAAGGATGTTGCGCGTCAGGCGGACGTCGCGCGCAAGATCGGATTGGAACCCCAATAGACTGTGTGAAAAAATCAATTAAAACAAGGAGTTATGGATGTTCGATATACGCCTTAGTGACACTCAGCGAGCCTACCGCGACCTCGCGCGTGAATTCGCGCAAAACGAAATCAAGCCCGTGGCGCTGGAGCTCGACAAAAAACCCAACTGGGAAGACCGCATACCGTGGGAGGTGCTGAAGAAAGGTTCCAAGCTCGGCTTCAGAACGTTTGCGTTGTCCGAGGAAAATGGCGGCGCGGGTGCGTCGGATCACCTGACCGCCTGTTTGATCGCTGAAGAGTTGGCGGCCGCCGACATCGGCACCGCGTACTACTATATGCTCACCGCGCGGCGCGCACGCGATTGGTTCGAATTGCGCATGACCCAGGAGCAGCGTGATTACTTTTTGCCGAAGTACCTGAACGACGATTTGTATTTCACCACCGTCGCCATTCACGAACCGGATACCGATCTCGGTTTTGACTACTACACCGAGACGCCGGAGTGGGTGAAGTTCAAAACGCGCGCGGTTCAGCAAGCCGATGGTTCGTGGATCATCAATGGTGCAAAAAATTTCCAGACCGTCGGCTACCTTGCCAAGCTGCTGGTGGTGCAGGCGCAAACCGAAGCTGGCCCGCGCGCGTTTCTGGTCGAGGGTGACTCCAAGGGGCTGGTACGCCGCTCGATGTCCAAAATCGGCCGCCGCGTGGGTGACAACGCGGAGATTTTTTTCGACAACGTTCATGTGCCCGCGGGCCGCATGCTGGCGCCGAACCCGCAGGGCCGCACGGATATCGGTACGCACGTCACCATCGCTTCGATCACGCTGGGCCTGGGCCGCGCCGCACTGGAAGCCACTATCGATTACGTCAAGGAGCGCAAATCCGGTGGCAAACAAGTCATCGCGCATCAGGCGGTGGGTTTGTACATTGCCGACATGGCGATGAACCTCGAAGCCGCGCGTCGACTGATCTGGACAGCGGCGTGGGCAAAAGATCATCCGGAGGCATTCCAGGATGGCAGCGCCGACTATCAGCCGTATGAATGGATGGCGCTGGCGTTTACCGGCACGGCGGTGCAGCGCCTGACCGAGCAGGGGCTGGAACTTTTCGGTGGCATGGGTGTGATACAGGGCATGCCCATCGAGAAATACGTGCGCGATGCCATCGTGCAGAAACACATCTCGTTTCCGTTCCCCACGCGTTATCGCATCACCGAGGCACTGACGGGCTACAAGCGCAAGACGACGCCGTATCTGGGTAATACCTAGCCGCATCTGAGACCCCACGCTGTTGGTGCTTTCCGCTCCGTTAGCGGGGGAAGGCTGCGCTGAGATCTTATAGACTCGGGTGTAGCCACCGTGCCAGGTACTTTAAAATGACAGGCACTTGGGCGGCGCAGTGTTGGCGAGGTAAACTTGCAATGCCGCCCGCCAACGCAGGAATAACGGAGGAACCATGAGTACAGAGACCGTCCCCGCCACACTGATCACTTCGGCCCTGAAGGACAGTCTGAATGTATGGAGCGCACCGGAGGTATCGCACCCGGTGGATTACTCCGATTTGCGCAAGTGGGCCATTGCTGTCTACTGGCCTGAAGTGCCGCCCAAGATATTCTGGGATGAGGCCTACGCAAAAACTACCCGGTTCGGCGGGATCATCGCGCCGCGTGAATTCAACCCTTTTGCGTGGCCCGCCATTCGCCCCGCCGACCGCGCGCCGCGCGCGGCCAAACGTGGCGTCGGTGAACGCACCATGAACGGCGGCCAGAAAGAGGTCTACGGGGTGCCGATACGCCCCGGCGATGTAATCACCGCGAAGACCGCGCTGGTGCATATGGAAGAAAAAATCGGCAAGCTCGGCCTCACGCTTTACAAATCTACCGAGACGCGCTGGACCAATCACAAGGGTGAGTTCGTGCGCAGCCGCATTTCCATTTCCATCGTCTACTGAGAGCGGAGGACATTATGGGCAACAAAGTTTACTTTGAAGATATCAAAGTCGGCGACGAAATCCCCACCTGGGTCAAGCAGACCGACTTCATGCACTGGAACCGCTACGCTGCAGTCAACGATGAGTTTGTTTACATCCACATGGACGACGAATCCGGTCGGAATGGCGGCAATGCTCAAGGGGCGTTCGGCATGGGCAATCTGCGCTGGGCGTACCTGCACAACATGCTGCGCGAGTGGGCCGGCGACGAGGCCGAGATGAAAGAAATGAACGTGCAGTATCGTGCCATCAATCAAAAACACGATGTGCTGACCTGCACCGGCAAAATCACCGAAAAGAAAATCGAAGGCGGCGAACATCTGGTGCGGCTTGAGATAAACGTGTTGAATCAGGACGGCAAGCCGACCACACCCGGCTATGCGGTGATTGCGTTGCCCTCGCGCAAATAATACACGGCTGACCGGCGCGGTCTGCAGGTAAAAACAATGCCATTTCGTGTAGCTACGCTGAATCTGGAGCAAGACCACAAGCGTTGGGATGCGCGGCGGGAACTCATTGTCGAGCAGATGGGAGAGCTCAAACCCGACGTGTTCGCGCTCAACGAAGTTTGCCTCCCGCGACAAACCGCGCACTGGCTGCAGCGGGCCGCGAAGGAACGTTTCGGTATCGACTACGCGCTGGTGCAGCAGACACGCACCAACGGTCTCTCCGAGGTCGAGGGCGAGGCGTTGCTTACGCGCTTCCCCATCGTCGAGACCGGTAACTTGGACTTTCGTACGCGGGACATAGTCGCATTGGTCGCCCGTCTGTTGGTAGACGGGCAGCCGCTGGATGTCTACGTAACGCATCTTTACGCCTCATCGGGCGATGATTCGTTGCGGCTCTTTCAGGTGCAGCAGTTGCTGGCGTGGATCGACCGCCGGGCCGACGGTACGGCGCGCATCGCGTGCGGCGACTTCAATGCGGTGCCAGACAAGCCATCAGCTGCGCTGATGGCAACGCGCTTCAAGCCCACACAACAGGCGCCCACTGCGCCCACGCCTCTGGCTGGCAGCGATGGCGGCGTCACGCATCCTGGCCGGCCACGCATGAGCCAGTGCATTGACTACATCTGGACGGATGCTCCCGTGCGTGTCGCAGGGAGCGGCGTGTGCTTTAACCAGCCCAGCCGCGGCGATGCAACCCTGTGGCCTTCGGATCACGCGGGCGTCTGGGCAGATCTGACGCTGGCCTGACGCTGCGGCCACGCACTAGCCAACGCGTTCCCAGAATAACTCCTGCCGCTGCATCACCCCCGCGTACAACCGCCGCGGTGGCGCCAGCACCATGCCGCCGTTTTCGAAGCGTATTGTGCGCACTTGATCGCCGCCGATGCGACTGGCATCAGATGAAGCATCGACATGCGTTACCAGCGTGACGCCATCAAACGTGTAGTTGCCCACATAAGACATGAATTGCCGAATCTCGCCAGCGGGGAGTCCGTCGCGCCCGTCGCAGATCACGTTGACCATGCGCCCATCTGGCTGAAAGCACACCACGCCATTGGGTGTGGGGCCATACGGCGGCGGTAACGCATTGCCGTTGTCGTCGATGCCCTTTGTGCTTATGAGACGCCAGATGCCGATTATGCGGGGATCGATCATGGATGTGTTTTCTGTAATCTAAAAATATGGACCAAGGAATTCAAGCGTTTCATAAACAACGTTACTTGCCTTACACCTTTGGTTACGAAAAAGCCAAGCTACCAAATGATATTCTGATGTTGTTACGATGTGTATGGGTTTCCGCGTCGAACAACCAACATAAGCCCCGATGCCCAAGCGAGGCGCACCGTTGTGAACCCGTCGTGCTGTTCAATGTCTTGAATGAGCGCAGGCACCTTTGGCGCGTGGCCCGAAGGCCAATTGGCTTGTGGCAACAGGTCGTCGATGACATAAATGCCGCCGGGCCGCAACAGCGAAAGCGCCTCGTCGAGGTGGCTGAGCTTTCCGGGCAAGGCATCGGCGTAGATCAAATCGAACTGCCGCGAAGCCGCAGCGTTAAGGAACACCGCACCATCCATCACGTGAAATCGCAAGCGGTGATCGGCACCCAAATGCCGTTGGGCCACAGCGACTACAGCCGAGTCAGTATCGACGGTATCGAGTGTCGCTGCCGCATCCATGCCCGCCAACAGCCACGCGGTGCCGTGGCCAGTGCCTGTATCCAACTCTAAAATGCTACCGCCAGGCTTCGACGCCGCCAGCGTGGCCAACAGTGCGCCGACCCTGGCTTCGGAGATCATGTCGAACGACATGGCCTCGGTAGCAGCCGTGATGCCGCGAATAGCTGATGGGTAGCGGTGAATCTCGGTGTCTTCCATGTTGCGCCCCTGTTTCGTGTGAAACGCGGTTAGACAGCGATACGCATCCGCGATTTTTCGTCACTCGATTTTCCAGCGTATCGGCCATGAGGTCATCTTCGTACTGGTAAATTGGGCTCATTATGCCAAACCACACTCGCCGCAGCCTGTTACGGCACGTCACCGCTGTGGGGCTGCCGCTACTCTTGCCGGCGTGTCGCCGTACCGATGCACCGCAAAAGGTGTCTGGATACACGACCCCAATCACACTACCGAGCGCACCGGAGACAGACCCGCAGTTTGCGCCAGGCGCACTGCGGCTTGATTTGCGGCATCGCATAACAGGTGGCACCGAAGCCTTCACGCTCGAACGGCTGCGCCTCGAGCCGAGTTGGCCTGAACGTTTGCCCCCACTCAAGGACGGGCCTGATTGGGGCGACTACCGCGTGTCGCTCCACGACGCAGCGGGTGATGCGCTGCTGTTTCGTCGCGGCTTCGACACGGGCCTCGCGCCCGATGCACGTGCTGCGACAACGCAATGCAGTATTCGCTTTCCCATGCCGCGGCGCGCAGTGCGTGTGTCGATAGAAAAACGCAGAGGCGCCAACTTCTTTGCTCCGTTGTCTACTTTCGAGATTGATCCTGCCTCTGCCGCTATCGATCGCTCCGTCATCGCGATCCCGACACGTGTGGATAACCTCCATATCGGCGGCGTGGCCGCGAGCAAGGTTGATCTTGCGATCCTCGGCGATGGCTACCGCGAAGCGGAGTACACCAAGTTCGTTGACGATGCCCGGCGCGCCGCAAGCTACCTGTTCTCCGTCGAGCCGTTTAAATCGCGTCAGGGTTATTTCAACGTGCGCGGGGTATTCGCGGCGAGCGCGGATAGCGGCGTGACCGATGCTTACCTGGGGCTCAACAAAAACACCGTGTTTCGATCGGCTTATTTCAGTGGTGGCTCGGAACGATCAATCGCTGACGATGATCACTACGCTTTGCGCGAAGTAGCGTCAGCGGTGCCCTATGATTTCATGCTGGTGCTGGCCAATGCACGTCGGTACGGCGGCAGCGCGTACTTTGCGGGGCCGGCGGTGGTGGCGATAGACAACGCGGCTGCGCGCTATCTTGTCATCCATGAATTCGCGCATGCGATCGGCGGTCTGGCTGATGAATATTATGTGCCGATGGCCGGTGGGCCCGCGTACGGCGGCAATGTCGAACCGTGGTATCCCAACGTGACCCTATCGCCCGATTCAGGCAAGTGGCGTAAACGCCTGACCGAACCACAGGGGCGACCGGGCACCTGGAACCAAACGGAGTACGATCAATACTTTGCAGGCTACGTGAAACGCTATGAAGCGCTGCGCGCAAACGGCGTTGAAGAAAAGGTCGTCGAGCAGTTCATGGAACAGGAACGTCAACGACAAACCGCGTTGCTGGCGAAGAACCATCCGGCGCGCAAGGTGGGTTACTACGAGGGCGCCAACGGTTACGCGAAGGGCATATTCCGCTCGGAAGCCGACTGCATCATGTTCTCACTGCAAACACAGTATTTTTGCGCGGCTTGCTCCGCGGTCATTGAACGCATGATCGACGCACACGTTAAGCCGTGAAGTGTTGCGGGTCTTGATGGGATTGATAATAAAATATCAATAATATCAAATACTTATTTGGTTAAGCGATGATCAGGCGGTCACGTAAGGCGACAGTTACCAGCAAGCGTATAGATAGTCCGAAACCAATAAGAATTTCGTCAACATGAAGGTGCTTTTTGAAGTCATAACGGGGATTTTACCTGCCTTAGGGGAATGCGGTTCGATTAGGGTGCAGAATTTTGCATACCGCACCCTTGTTTCTATGCGTGCCAGAAATGCGGCATTGAAGGTGGCTTTGCTGCATCTATTGAATCCCGTCGGCACCGCTAGGGTCATTCACTTCATGTTTCGTTTCGTCTCTTTCGAACTGCTGTCCAAACTAGCAACGTACTATCTCGCTTCGCGTTTACAGCATTCTCGCGGAATTAATCGGTGTTTCGTTAAACCAAGTGGCCTTCACGAAACCTGGAACGTTTCACCTTGAACGCGGCGCGTGTGGCGGCGTACCACTCGTCGTAGGCGTAGGCCGCCGCGTTCAGGAAGACTATTCCTTAGGCACAAATTCGTAGTGCGTTCAGTGGTTGCTTTCCATGCGCACGTCGTCCAGATTGGGCGTGTGGCCGCGTTTGATATAGGCGTAGACGTCGGCGAGTTGCTCGTCCTTCAATTGCCCGGCAAACGATGGCATCGCGCCGCGCGTGGTTTTTGCGCCGCGTATAAAGTGTTCTTCGGACATGGTGGCAACGGCTGTGCGCAAGTCATACGCCGTGTCCTGTTTCAGCAGCCGCACACCGTGACAGACGGAGCAATATTCGCCAAACACCACCGCGCCGGCACGTTCGCGCGGGGATGCCTTGCCGGATTGCGCCTGCGACGCCGGTGGGGCCAGACCCGCGAGCATCAGCGTTGCGGCACACACGGCGACGCCTTGTGTGAAATTTCGTAAATATTTGTTTTTATTCATTATTTTTAAGAAGTCAGTGCGCGTACCTTGTCCGGCGTAAACGGCAGATCACGCGGACGTTTGCCGGTGGCGTTGGCGATGGCATTGGCAATGGCTGCGACTGCCGGGCCTTGTGAGCCTTCGCCGGTGCCGAGCGGGCGTTCGTTGGGCATGTTGATCAGATGCACTTCCACCGCTGGTACATCGTTAAAGGTGAAGATCGGATAGTCTGCCCACGAACGCGTGGTGATGCGCTGCCGGTCGAACTTCACTTGCTCTTTCAGCGTCCAGCTCGCCGATTGAATAATGCCGCCTTCGATCTGGTGGATGATGCCCTCCGGGTTGATGATAAGCCCCGCGTCCACCGCCGATACCGCGCGCGTGACACGCACGTTGTCTGTGCGATCGACGGTGACATCGGCGACAACCGCGCAATAACACGCGAGGTTTTTATACTGCGCGAAGGCGATGCCTCTGCCAGAGGTTCCGTTGCCCTTTGCGCCGGGCTTCCAGCCTGCCTTTTGCGCGGCGAGTTCAATCACTGCGCGGGCGCGCGGATTTTTCATATGGCGCAGACGGAATTCCACCGGATCGGCGCCTGCCGCCAGCGCCACTTCGTCGATGAAGGATTCCAGCGCAAACACGTTCGCGTAAGCGCCCAGTGTACGCAACGCGGAGGTGCGCACCGGCATGTCGGTCACATAGTGCAGCAAAATATTCTGGCGCGGAAAGTCATACAGCGGCACCGCATTGCGGTCAGCCGCGCCCGCGGGCTGAGGCCCGTTGTTCGGTACCACGGGCGGCACAGGGTTCGCCAGATGCCAGCCGCCCAGCACAAAGCTGCCTGCCGCGTTACTAGTGGGCCGCGTGTTATGCGGGTGGCTCCAGATTTCATGCTGCCAGCTGACGATGTTCTTCGCTTCATCAAGCTGCGCCTGCATTTTCATGATCATCGCCGATCCGTACGGTTCCCACACGAATTCATCGTCGCGCATCCATTGCAGCTTGACCGGCCGGCCATTAGTGGCGCGCGCGAGCAGCGCGGCGTCGCAGGCGGCATCGTCCGCGCCGTTGTGGCCGTAACAGCCAGCGCCTTCGACGTGGGTGCACGTCACGTTGGCTACGGTGGTCTTCAACGCTTTCGCAAGGTCAGTGCGTAGCGGAAACACGCCCTGGCTGTGCGTCCAGACTTGATATTTGCCGTCCTGGAACTGCGCTACCGCGGCAGAAGGGCCGAGTGCACCGTGCGCTTGAAACGGGCGTGTGTATTCGGCTTCAATAGTGGTGATTTTTCCGCCGCTCGCGTTGACCGGCGTTTTGGTGTTGATCACCGAATCACGCGCCGGCATTTTCTTCAGATGGTCATACAGCGCTAAACCACTGGGTGGCAAATCAGGCGTTTCATTCCACTTGGCCGACGCACGCAGCGCTTGCGCGGCCTTGATCGCCTGCTCCTCGCGTTCGGCAGCCACTGCCAGAAAATTGCCGTCGCGTGTCACTGCCACCACGCCGGGCATTGCCCTCACGGCAGCTTCATCAACGCTTTGCAGCGTGGCGCGATACGACGGCGGACGCACCACGCGGCCAAACAACATGCCGGGCAGCCGCATGTCCTGCACGTAGGCTGTGCCGCCGGTCACTTTGGCGGGGAGATCGAGGCGCGGCACGTTTTTGCCGATGACTTTGTGTTGTGCGACTGGTTTTGGTTTGAAGGTGGCGGTGGCTTCGCGTTTGAAGCTCACGTCCTTCGCCACCTCCCAGTACGTCATGCGCACCGGGGTGGCACTGATGGCGCCGTCGGCGACGGAGAGTTTTTCCACCGCGACATTGAGCTTCCTCGACGCCGCAGCCAACAGCATGCCGCGGGCCTCGGCACAGGCAAAGCGCAGCGCCGTGCCGCTGTTTTCGACGGACAGGCTGCCGGCGGTCATGCCTTCGTTGGGCGTGCGTGCGGTATCGGCGGAAATGATTTCGACGCGCTCGTACGCGACATCCAGTTCGTCGGCGGCAATCTGTGCCAGCGCCGTCAAAATGCCCTGGCCGATTTCGCACTTGCCGGTAAACACCGTCACCGTGTTGTTGCTGTTGATGCGCACCCATCCGTCGAGCATGCGGTTGTTGCTCAGGCCCCCTGGCAATGGCGTGGATTGCTGCGCTATCGCGGTTGGGCCGGCGAGCGTGAAGGTGGAAACGATAACGCCGGTGCGTTTGAGAAACTGGCGGCGCGAGAGCGTGTGTGTGGTCATGATCAGGCTCCCTTGACGGCGCCAGCCGCGCGCTGCACCGCGCGCACGATGCGATTGTGCGAGCCGCAACGGCACAGGTTGCCTGCCAGCGCGTTTCGGATTTGTGCGTCGGAAGGTTTCGGCGTGCTGTCGAGCAGCGCTTTGGCCGCCATGATCATGCCGCTGGTGCAGTAGCCGCACTGCGCTGCCTGCTCATCGAGAAACGCTTTTTGCAGCGGATGCATTTTGTCGAGCGTGCCGATACCTTCGAGCGTGGTGACGGCCTTGCCCGCGAGCGAAGATACCGGCGTCACACACGAGCGGGCTGCGCGGCCCTCAATATGCACGGTGCAGGCGCCGCATTGCGCCATGCCACAGCTGTATTTGGGGCCGTTCAGTTCAAAGTCGTTACGCAGCACGTAAAGCAGCGGCGTGTCGGCGTCGGTGCTGACAGTGCGCTGCGTACCGTTCACGCGCAGGATGTAATCGGGCATGGGCGGCTCTCTTTAGTCTGGCGTTGGATCGGAGTGAAAATCAGAACGCGGGTAATATAGTCGAAGTCATTGTCGAAGTCGCCGGCTCCGCCATGCCCATTGAGAGAAAGTACGAAAAACCATGAAAATTCAGACACTTACACCCTATGCCGTGAATGTCTCGGAAAAGACCAACTGGTTCTTTCTGAAAATAGAAACTGATGACGGGCTCGCGGGTTGGGGCGAAGCGTCACTGTCCGGCGGCTGGGAAGAAAATCAAATTCTCAATTGCAGACGTCTCGCGGCGAACCTCGCCGGCCTGACCATTGATGCCGCCCTGCCGCAGTTGACGGTATACCCGCACGCAGTGGGCGGGCTGGTGTGGAACTCAATTCTGAGCGCAGCGGAAATGGCGCTGATGGACATCAAGGCGCGTGCGGCGGGCGTGCCGTTGCATCGGCTGTTTGGCGCCCCGTTACGCGACAAGATTCGTGTGTACGGCAACATCAACCGTGCGGCTACCGACCGCTCACCGGCGGGCTTTGCCGCTCTGGCGCGCGATCGCGCGGCTCAGGGCTATACCGCGTTCAAGCTCGCGCCGTTCGACGGTGTGTTTTGGGCCGATATGGGTGACGCCGAAGTGAGGAAAAAATACCGTCACGCGCTTGATTGCATTTTGGCCGTGCGCGACGCGGCGGGACCGGACGCCGGCGTGCTGGTGGATTGCCACTGGCGTTTCGACGAACCCACTGCGCTGCAACTGTTGCGCGACCTCGCACCGGCAAAATTGTTCTGGGGCGAATGCCTGACCTCGGAGCGCGCCGAACATCATCCGGTGCTCGACCGCGTGCGCCGTGCCGCTGCCGATATGGGCGTGCTGATCGCCGGCGGTGAGCGGCAAATCGGCGTGCTGGGTTTTGAGCCACTGCTGCGAGCGAAGCTGCTCGATGTTGTGATGCCCGACATCAAATACACCGGCGGCTACAGCGGCATGCTGGCAGTGGCGAACCGCGCGCACGAATTTGGCGTTAAATTTTCACCGCACAACCCGACGGGACCGGTGTGCAACATGGGTAGCCTGCACGTGTGTTCGCTGGTGCCAAATTTTCTGATTCTGGAACGGCAAAGTGAAGGCAGTTTTTACGATGAAATCATGATCGGCGATCACCCTAAACTGGTGGATGGCTGCTACGCCGTGCCGCAAACGCCGGGGTTGGGCATCACGCTGAACGAAGACGTGCTGAAGGCGCATCCGCCGGTGAAACCGAAGGGGGAGTCTACGGCGGATCCGCGGTTGGGGTGAGAGACGCAACGTGAAACATTGGCTTTGCGTGGGGATTTGCTGGCTGGCAACTGTTGTATCTATTGCGCAGGCAGCGCTGATAGAAGACGTCGTGCAGATACCGGTCGAAGTCGCTGACGAATTCAATCGCAAGCATCAACAGACCATAACGGTAACGATTTTTCGTGATGATGTGCGGGAGAAATCGCCGTTTCTAGTTTTGAATCACGGCCGCGCCGGCACACCCGAGGAACGTTTAAAGTTGGGGCGTGCGCGTTACACCGTGAATTCGCAGCACTTTGTGGCGCGCGGATTTACCGTATTTGTGCCCACTCGCATGGGTTACGGCGTCAGCGGTGGTCCGGAAATGGAAGATACCGGGGCATGCAACAACCGCAATTATCCCCGCGGTTTTGAGGCGGCAGCAGTGCAAACGTTGGCCGTTCTGAATTACGCCAAAAGTTTGCCCTATGTCGATGGCTCACGCGGGCTGCTGGTTGGCCAATCGTTTGGTGGTGCAACGTCGATCGCGCTGGCGGCAAAAAATCTGGATGGTGTGAAGGGGGCGATCAACTTTGCGGGCGGCAGCGGCGGCAATCCCATTGGGCGGCCCGAGAACCCATGCTCGCCGGCGTCATTGGCTCGAACTTACGCCGAGTATGGCAAGGCGGCAAAAACGCCGACGCAGTGGCTGTACAGCGAAAACGACAAATACTGGGGCAAGCAACTTCCGCGTGAGTGGTTTGAGGGCTTCGTCAAACAGGGTGGAGACGCCCAGTTCGTGCAGTTGCCGCCGAACGGCAAAGATGGACACAGTAGCTTTACCGCCAATCCGGCTGCGTGGAAGCCACATGTGGAAATGTTTTTGAAATTGCTCGGGTTTGCGGATTAACGTTTACCGCCATCCCACAAATTCACACATGCTTTTCAACCCAATCCGCGATGTAGTCAATCCCCACCTGCCGGTTATCTGCCTGCGCGTGGTAGTGCCCGCCATCTTCGGCGTTGAGGATTTTCAGTTGCTTGTCTTTGGAGGCGATGGCGTCGAAGAGTTTGGGCGCGTTGGCGACGGGCACCACGGTATCTTCGCCCGCGTGGACGATAATGAAGGGGCAGGTGATTTTTTCGGCGACACCGGCGAGTGAAAACTGTTTCGCTTTTTCGAGGGCGGCTTCGGCGTCGTCGATGCAGCCCATAATCCAGCGGAAGTGAAAAGCACTTTGCGGTGTACCCTTGGGGTCGGCGTCTTGTCTGCGTTTGATGTCGCGTTGCCAGCCGTGCAAATCCCAATGCAGGGCGCTCATGGCGATGCCGCCGCAGTAGCGCTTCTCGAAGGCAGCGACACGCGCGGCGTAATAGCCGCCAAAGCTGTAGCCCATGACGAAGACTTTGGCGGCATCGACATCCTCGCGCGCCGCCACGTAATCGTAGGCCGCCGTTCCCGCGACTTCGTAGTCATGGCGTGCGTAGAGTTCGCGCAGGCGCAGTGACTCGCCCTGGCCGGGGCCGTCGATGGCGAGCGTGTTCCAGCCGCGCGCGGCAAATTCGAGGCCGGCGAACAGCACGCTCATTTCCTTGCAGTTGTCCATGCCGTTGAACACGACGATGGTGGGGGCGCGCGCGGCGTTCGTATTCAGCGCCTTCATGAAAAACGCCGGTAAAGACTTGCCCTCGAACGGCACCTCTACGCGCGCCACGTTCTGATGCCGCCGCAGGATGCCTTTGGTCTGGCAGTCGATGGCCATGCGGCCCATTTCGCGTTTATCCGGGCCGGGGTAAATAAAGCGCTCGGCAGTGAAGTAATACATGCCCGCGCGCAGAAAATAATTGCCTGCGCTCATACGATGGCCGGCAGCTTCAAGTAAGTCCGCGCGAGCGTGCAGGCGCCTGCCCATTGCGCGCCATTCTTCCCACCACGCGTGCGGTTCGCTTTGACGGGCGCGCAGCTTTTCGCAGACTTGATCGATTTCGCCCAGCGCTACCGCACCATATGGGGCCATGCCCTTGGTGACGAGGATGGCGTTGGACCATAAGCCGTTGCCCGGAATGTGGTCAATCCACGGGCCGTTGGTGGATTGCGCTATGGTCACTGTAAGTATTTGTTTTTATTGAATATTTTTAAAATGTCTACTGTGCTTCAATCTTGACCAGAAAATTTGTCCCGCGTACGCCGATTTCGCCGGTTGGTGTTTTCAGCGACACGGCGTCAGGTTTGAGTTTGGCGATCACGCCGGACACCACGTTTAGCGTGCCTTTGCTCATGCTCGCGGCGAATTTCAGATCGCCTTTGGCGGGTGCGTAGAGGTATTCGTCCACCGTGACTTCGGTGTCCGGGCCGAACGACATCACCTGATTGTCCTTGAAGGTGATGCCCATGGCACCTTTGAGGCCGGTTTTCAGTACGCTATTCACGTGCACAGGTGTGCCCGGCACGGCCTTCACGGTTTTGCCCGCGCTGGTCACGCTGGCATCGCCGTTGACGGTTTTGACGAAGCCGATGGCGGTCTGCGCCGACGCCGTGCCTCCAAGCGTTGCTGCTGCCAGGGCCGTTGCCAGTGCCATTTTGATCCATGATTTCATCTCGGACTCCTGTGCTTTGAATGAATAAAACGTCAACCGCGCCCAATTCAGTATAGCCGGGCGCTGGGAGCGTTCCCGGCCACATTTGTGACTAACTCGAAAAATCTGCACGGCGAAGCGGTAAAAATGCCGGGTGGCCGTGCCGCATATCATGAAAAGGCATCGTCATCGAATGGAAATTTCAACGCGGCGGTTTTTGGGTTCAGCAGTATTATCCGGCGTGGGCACCAGCAAATTGCGTTCACCATGCGAGGTGACGGTGATCTCGGCGACATCCAGTCCTGCGCCGGTCATCAGCTTTGCGATGGCTTGTGCGCGTTGCAGGCCGAGCTTTTCGTTGGAATCGTTGTCGCCTTCGGTGTCGGTGTGGCCGATCACCGATACATCGGCTGCCGGGCGGCGCTTCGCCGCCTCGACAATCTGCGGAATCAATGCCTGAGATGCTGTGGTCAGCTTTGCGCCGCCAGTTTCAAAGTAGAGCAGGAAGGACACTGGAAGCACCGGGCGTGCTGCCAGTGCATCGCCGAAGTCCTGCCGGATGCGGCTTTCTTCCACGGCAAAGGCGCTGCCGCCGTCAAGACGCGCACCGTGCGCCTGACGGTCCACCAGCACCGTTCCCTTGGCACCTTTCACGGTAATCGCGCCGACACCACCGTCTACGTTATCGAGCAGGACGACGTAGGAGCGCAGCGGTGCTTCCGCGGGCGGCGGCGGTGGCGGCGTGGCACAGCCGGCCAGCCACGACAGTGCGGTACCCAGCCCCAACGCGGCGTAGGAATATTTTTGGGACATTTAAAATAATCCTTTTAAAACAATTAGTTACGTTATTTCTCATCTAGCTTGATCTGGTCGTCAACTGCACCGGCGCGCAAGCGCGCAAGATGAAACGCCACCAGTGTATCGCCCGCCCGCTCGCGCGCCAATGATTCAAACGCGGCTTGCGCTTGTGGGGACCCATTTTGCAGCTGTTCGAATGCGGCATCGTAAGCAGTGTCGCGCGTGGCAGGCGGCTGAGTCGTCGCGGCCAGCGGTTCATGTACCAGCAGCGCCTGCGTTTTGCCCTTCACCACCAGACGGCCGATCGCGCGCGTAGCCGCATCGGCTACGCCGTCGAGTGTGGCTTGCGACACGCACACTGTGGTACCCAGATATTTGTTCGCGCCTTCCAGCCGCGCAGCGGTGTTGACCGGATCACCCAGCGCGCGGTAGTCAAACATGGTCGACCCGCCGAAATTGCCGACGATGACATCGCCCGTGTGCACACCGATGCGTGTCTTGCCGAACGGCGTGCCTTTGGCGGAGAGGTCAGCACTCTACTGGCTGGCAAACGCGTGCATTTCCAGTGCGCATTTATAGGCACGCTCGCGGTGATCGGGTTGCGCCACCGGGGCCGAGAACATGATCGCCACCGCGTCACCGACGATGCGGTCGAGCGTGCCGCCGCTGGCAAAGGCAATCGAGACCATACGGTCGAGGTACGCGTTGAGCAATGCCACGGCTTCGCCAGGATCCATTTTTTCCATCAGGCCGGTGAAGTCTTCCAGATCGGTGAACACAAAGCTGCACTCCTGCCGCCGTCCACCCAGTTCAAGCTGGCCGGGGTTGTTGACCAGATGTTCCACGCGGTTGGGCGAGACGTAGCGTGAAAACGCGTCACGCACCCAGCGGTGTTCCCGCTCGCTGCTGACGTGCCGCGCCACGCTGCCCACCAGAAAGGTAATCAGCAGCGTGAGCCCCGGCATCACAGGGTCGAGCAACAGGCCCTCGCGCGTAAACGCCAGCCATGCGCCGAGGCCCATGCCACCGAGCACGACGGCGGTGACCACGGCCGACACCAGCGCGCGCGTTGAGAGTGCCACCACGCCAATGACAAAGCCGCCGAAGACAATCAGCAGCGCTTCGATAGTGCGAGAGTGTGATGCGCGCGACAGATATTTGCCCGCGCGCATCTGTTCCAGCACCTGCGCGTGTGCTTCAACGCCGGGCATGATCGCGCCCAGCGGGTTCGAGCGCAGATCGCGCAACCCCAGCGCTGAAGTGCCGATCAGCACAATGTGCTCGTCGAGACTGGCTGTCGGATAGTTTCCGCCGAGCACCTGCCATGCCGGAATGTAGCGTTCGGCCACCGGGCGCGTGTAGTACACCCAGACTTCGCCTTGTGCGGTGACCATTACGGTGACGTTGGCGACGCGAACGCTTTGCAGCCCGAGGCCCGCTTGCGGTGAGGTGGCAACGTTAAAATTGCGCTGTTTGCGGCTGATGCGCAGCAGTTCGGCGGACAACGACGGCGCCACCGTGCCGCGCGGCTCGGCTTCACATGCCGCGATCCGCGCTTGCGGCGTTGGGCCAGCCAGACCGGGATCACACAGCCGCATCAGCAACGGTACGCGCCGTACCACGCTGTCGGTGTCGGCAAAAAAAGTAAAGGCGCCGACTCCCGCTGCTGCCTGTTCCAGCAGCGCAAGCGGCACATCTGCACCGGTAATCGCGTGAAGATGGGGCAGCGCGGGGGGCCGGAGTACACTTCGCGCGAGGGTTTCGCAGGTTGCCGCGTTTGCGTGCCGTCGCGCTTGCCGGCAAAACCCAGCACCACGCGGCCGCCCCGCAGTGCTTCGGCCATCACCTGATCGTGATCGGGCAGGCGCAGCAGCTGGTCGCGCATGTCAGCCGCAAGATTCCACTGCGCCGCCATGGCTTGGGGCGAGGTGCGATCGGGCTCGGCGAACATCATATCGAAGCCGATGGCGGCGGCGCCGGCCTCCTGCAGTTTGCGTATCAGATCGGCCATCTGCGTGCGTGGCCACGGCCACTGACCGATGCGTTTCAGGCTTTCGTCATCGATATCGACGATACGCACGCGCATGTCTTCATAGGCGCGCGGCTGCCAGCGCTGATACTGATCAAACACGGCGTTTCGCACCACCTGCACCGGCAATGGATCGAGGCGGTAGAGCAGCACGCCGGCAATGACTGCTGCCAGCGTGGCAAGCTGGCCCAGCGTGATGAACTTCAGCCAGCGCATGAGGCGGCGAGTGGCGTGGCGTGGCTCGCGGCTGCCGCTCGTCTTAGTGCCTAAGCAGCAGGCAGCAGGGCGAGCAACGCGTCTCTGCGCGAAATAGCCAGCTTCGCGCAGGCCTCAATCAGCGCCCGCACCATTGTTTTGTCCAGACCGGAGAGAGAGGCTTGCGGCGTTTGCTCAACAGCGAACATGCGCTTGGCTTCGGGCAGAGCGCGTGCCGCACCGTCGTTGCCCAGACTGCGGTACACCCAGGCCGTCAGGGGCGACGCGGTGAGGTCGCTGGAGGATTCCTTCGAGCGGCCCTTGTCGAGCACGGACAGCAGTTGCGCATCGAGCAGCGAATCGTCAATCGCGGGCGACGGCAGAAAATCTTCGACGCGATCAGGGCGCCCGTAATTGCTACGGATGTCCCCGAGCATCATTGACACCGGACAATCGCCACCCGTGGCCTGCGCCAGCGCCTCGACCACGGAAATGCTGACGATTTTCATGCGCAGATACCTGGTGGCGAATTCAAGATTGCGCGCCGCGGCGGCATCCAGCGCGGCGTGCGCCCCGGCATCGGGTGTGTTGTTGTAGTCGCGGAATACGCTGCCGGGGTTGAGCGAGCCGAGAAAGCCTTCCATGCGCGACAGGGAGACGCGGTAATCACGCACAGAGTAAATGCCTACCGCCGCCAGCGGCGCATTGGATTCCTCGATCAACAGCCAGGTGGTCGACAAAAAAACTGCCGGGTCAGTCTCAGAGAAACTCGATACGTCTTTGTTGGCGAGCAGCGTGGCATCTTTCACCACGCAGTCAACTTCGATTTCGTCGGCCGGCTGGCCCATGGTTGTCCGCACTTCGCGCACGCGCTCGGCCAGTACCTCGGACGGGCTGCGGCCAGCGGCGTTGTTCACGCGAAACGGAATGGTCGCTTCGATGCAGGCGACAATGGCGATCAGATCCTTCAACGGCAAGTAAGGTTCCAGCGTACGCACCGCCACCACCGCGCTCAGGAATTCGTTCATGCCACCATAGAGCGCCAGCGGCTGACCGGCCTTGACGCCGAAAAGGCCGTGCAGATCGTATAGCCGTCATCGCGCGTCTCCATGGCGCGGATTTCCACGCGGTCGCGTTCGGCACGCACCACGCGCCGCAGCAATGTGTCGGCGCTTTTTGGAAAACCGCCGTCGAGCTGGTAATACACGATGTCGTGAAACAGGGTCGCCAGCACCTGCCGCGCGTTCATGCCCTCGCACATCTCAAAAATATGTGCGGATGTGTGGTAGGCGCGGCGTCCGTGATCCATGGAATGCTGCACCAGCATGGCCATGCGTTCGACATCGGCAACGGGCACGTTGACGGACAGTGCCGCGAAAGCATCGGAAAACAGACTAATGAAGCGATTTACGGTGGCGATGACCATCTCGGGCGATCCTGAGTTTATAGCGCTGCCTTTTTACACCAAATCGACCGTATTCGTCACCACCCGCAAGGCGCTTTTTCGCGCGCTGGGGCTAATTGCGGGTACGTCGGGGGCATGCAGACTTGGAAATGGCCATCGGATGAGCGCCGAGAGTGTGATAGATTGGCGGCGCTGCAGGTTCGTCAGCAACTGTTATTGAAATGCTTCAATGTCCCGTCAATTGACGCAGGCCGGCCTGTGCGCTCCGCGCGTTACCCGATAACCCGCCGCCGTGCGCTGCACGCGCTGGCCGCATCCGCTATAGCCACCACCATGCCTGCTCCGAATGCGCAACAACCCCTGGCCCGGCCCGCAGCGCTGATTCAGCGGCGCATTCCCAAGTCAAAAAGTGGAGACTCGCTGCCGGTCGTTGGCATCGGCACCTATCAGACCTTTGACGTCGGCACGAATGCGACCCATGCCGCAGAACGGACGGAACTGAAACAGGTGCTGCTGGATTTTGCCGCTGCTGGCGGCACGGTGCTGGATTCTTCGCCCATGTACGGCGAGGCCGAGCGCGTGGTGGGCGACTTGACGCATGAACTGGGCAATCGCGAGAAGTACTTCTTCGCCACCAAGGTCTGGATCAGCGGCCAGCAGGCGGGCGTGCGGCAGATGGAGCAATCGTTGAAGCTCATGCGTAGCGCGCGCCTGGATTTGATGCAAATTCACAACCTGCTCGATCTCGACGTCCACACGCGCACGCTGCGCGACTGGAAAGCCAGCGGCAAGATTCGCTACATGGGCATCACGCACTACCATGCCGGCGCGCATGCTGAATTAGAAAAGTTAATAAAAACAAATACTTACGATACAGTGCAGTTTAACTACTCGATGGTGGAACGTGAGGCTGAAGCGCGTTTGCTGCCGGCGTGTGCGGATGCGGGCGTTGCCGTCATCATCAACCGGCCGTTCGCGCAGGCGAATCTGTTTGGGCGTGTGAAGGGCAAACCCCTGCCGACGTGGTGCGCCGATTTCGATTGCGATTCGTGGGCGCAGTTTTTCCTGAAATATCTGCTGGGCCATCCGGCGGTGACTTGCGTGATTCCCGGCACACGGCGTGTCGCGCACCTGGCAGACAATCTGCGCGCGGGCACGGGGCGCTTACCCGATGCGGCGCAACGCAAGCGCATGCTGGAAGTTTTTCAGTCGCTGTAGTGATTGCACGAAGCATGCGCCCGGCGTATGGTTGCGGGCGTTTTAACAATCTCTTTTTCGGTTCTTTCCCGCAATTTTCCCGCAAACAAGGAGCCTGTCATGTTCAAGCTGAAATCCGTGACTCAAATTTCCGCCGCGTTGGCGCTGTGCGCAACGGCGGGCTTGTCCCAAGCGCAATCCTACGGCGCCGACATCGGTGTCGAGGCGGCGCGCAAAGTGGCCGCCGCCACCGTCGCTGAGTGTGCAAAAAACAGTTGGCGCATCGCGGTGGCCGTAGTCGATACCCACGGCGATCTGGTGTTCTTCGAGAAAATGGACGACACGCAAATCGTCAGTGTGGCTATCGCGCAGGCCAAGGCTAAGGCTGCCGCGACGTACCGCCGGCCGACGCGCGTGTTCGCCGACGCCATCGGCAAGGGCGCCACGCCGTTGCTGACGTTGCCCGGTGCGATTGCCTCGCCCGGCGGCATACCGCTGGTGGTAGGCGGCAAGATTATCGGCGCGGTGGGCGTCAGTGGCGTCACCGGTGATCAGGACGAGCAATGCGGTAAGGCCGGGGCGAGCGCACTTTAAGAATCCAAACCGGCAATTATCACTTCGCAAACAAGGCCCGCAGGATGTATCCTGTGGGCCTTGTTTTTCTCCGGTTGGTTGAATGGCGAATTGGAATTCTGTTACGCGGTTGGCGGTGTTGCTGCTGGCATTGCTGCTGCTGCCGGGCTGCAGCGCGGTGCGCGTGGTCTATAACCAGGCTGACAATCTGCTGGCGTGGATGGCGCAGGACTATTTTGATTTCGAGCCATTGCAAAAGCAGGAATTCAATACCCGGCTCGACGCGCTGCTCGCCTGGCATCGCGCGGATCAACTGCCCGACTACGCGCGCTTTCTGGGCGAGATCAAACAACGCACCGAACGCGCTGCCACTCGCGAGGATGCGTTGTGGTTGATCGAAGGGGTGAAGGCGCGTTACCGTGTGCTGGCGGGCAGGGGATCTTCGGACGCGGTGGAAATTCTGGCGGGGCTGACACCGGACAACATCAAGGCGGCGCAAAAACAGTTTGAGAAGGTCAACAAGAAATTCTCCGATGAACACAAACTGGGTGGCACGCAGGACGACCGTCGCCGCGCGCGGCTGGAGCGCACGCTAAAGCGCATCCGCGAATGGACGGGGCCGCTGACGCCAGCGCAGGAGGCGCGCATCACGGCGCTGAACGATACGATTCCCTATACCGATCAGCTGCGCCAGCAGGATCGTCAGCGGCGGCAGAAAGAGTTTCTCGCCCTGCTCGAGCAGCGGGGCAACAAGGCTGAATTCGCGCGTGTGCTGCGCCCGTGGCTCTCCGATTGGGAAGCCGGCCGGCCCGCCGCGCTACAGGCGGCGCTGGAAGAAGGCTACGAAAAACGCATTGCGCTGTATCTCGACGTCGAGCGCTCGCTGACGCCGCAACAGCGCGCGCACATGCAGCGAAAGTTGGCCGGCTAGATCGAAGACATCGGTGCGCTGACCGCGAAGCGCGTCGCGGCAAATTAAAAACCTATATAAAACAAATAGTAATTAGGGCGTTTCGTAACCAAAGTATCCTAGAGGATACCTATGGTTACCAGAGTGAAAACAAGCGGCGGACACACGGTTTTTAGCTGTGCGGCCAACTATTTGAGGGGTCGCAAGTGCTTTTTTTGCGGTTCTTTCAAGGTTAACAAGACCGCGCGCGGTTACGTGA
>SXGR01467917.1_pt1 | contig 24225 bp, 17 predicted proteins | sample 3174711 | NCBI WGS metagenome assembly SXGR01 (sample SAMN11356860, study PRJNA531348) | freshwater metagenome | isolation source: freshwater sample F1-60 | place: China: Fuxian Lake, Yuxi | collected 2017-12-25
CGTTGACGCCGATCACGATGTCGGCGGCGCCGAGCACCTCGGCCCTGGCCAGCGCCAGGCTCAGGACCACGGTGTTGCGCGCCGGGACGTAGGTCGTCGGGATGGACTCGGCCGCAGCGGCGGCCACCTCGGCGACGTCGGCGTGCCGGGGCACCGGGTCGGAGGTGGTCAGCGACGATCCGCCGAAGCGACCCAGGTCCAGGTCGAGGACCTCGTGGCGCACCTGCACCCCGCTGCGGCGCTCCTGATCCGCCACCACCCGGGCCGCCGCCTCGAGCTCGACGGCATGCCGCTGGCCGTAGCGGAAGCTGAGCGCGTGGCAGTCCAGACCCCGGTCGACGGCCCAGGCCAGCGCCGTGGCCGAGTCGAGCCCGCCCGAGACCAGGACCACCGCTGCACCAACCACGGCCGAACGGTACCCCGGTCGCGGTCCGGGACCGTCAGCGAGGGCGCGGCCCCGGTCCGCTCACGCGGCCTCGCTCCGACTCAGGTCGCCGGGGGCGGCGGTGCCGGCTCACCCCGGTCGAGGGGGTGCGGGATCCCGAACTCCCGGAACATCGGGATCTGATCGGTCGTCAGCGCGTTCACCTGGGCCACTGCGCACTGCTGCGGGTTGGTCGGCTCGTACCAGGCGGGCCACAGGTCACCGATCTGGGGCATGTTCGTCTGCGCCAGCATCATCGTCTTCTCGGTGTCGAACGGCGGCGAGCCGTCGAGCGGTTCGAGCCGGAAGCGAACGACGCTGCGCAGGTAGATGTGGTTCACGATCATCCCGGTCGGCTGCACGGCCGTGATCATCGCCCGGGCCTTGGCTCCGGTGGTCTGCAGCTGGTTGATCTGCTCCTGCTTCCCGCGACTCCGGCCGAACAGCGACCGGCGGACGAACCAGATCACCGCCACCGAGATCACACCGGCCACGACGAGCGAGATCACGATCTGCATCGCGATGGCACCGCCCAGACCGGCTGTCATGTCATTCATGCCGGGCATCGTCGCGCAGGACTGGGCCACCGCGTCGGACCGAATGGCCCCGGGCGACGTCCCGGCCCCCGGTGGCGTGTCCGCCGCAGCCCGATGGGGATGCCGGACAGGCGGCGACTCAGCGGCTGGAGGTCCGCTCCGACACGCCGAGGCGGCGCTGGATCGAGGCCGACAGGCCGGGCAGGAGACCGGAGAACTTGGCCACCGCCCGGAGCTCGGGCGGGGCGGCGAACACCTCGGCGTCGCCGGACTCGACGGCTCTGACCACGGCGTCGGCCACGTCCTGGGGGGACTTCGTCCGGACGCCCGGGGGCAGTTCGATGTCGTTCTCCGCGAACATGCCGGCGTCACGGATGAACCCCGGGGCCACCAGCGAGGCGTGGACCGACGTGCCCAACAGGTCCTGGTGCAGCGACAGGGTGAAGCCGCGCAACCCGAACTTCGTGGCGTTGTACATGCGGGTGTTGGGGGTGGCGACGATGCCCGAGAGCGACCCCACGGTCACGAGGGCCGCCCGCCGGCGCTCGGCCAGCGCATGCTGCACGAACGCCAGCGACATCTGGATCGGGGCCCGCAGGTTGACGTCCAGGACCAGGTCGGCGCCATCGGCCGTGGCCTCCTCGAGCGGACCGTCGTTGCCGATGCCGGCGTTGAGCACCAGGACGTCGCAGCCGAGGGCCTCCTCGGTCAGTCGGTCCACGTCGAGCCGGTCGGCCAGGTCGGCGACCACGACCTCGCCACCGGTCCGCGCCGCCAGAGCGACCAGCAGTTCCCGGCGGCGGGCGGTGAGTACCAGCTCGGCGCCGCGACGGGCGAGCTCCGAGCAGATCGCCGCACCGAGCCCTCCGCTGGCTCCCGTCACCATGACCCGCGCGCCGCGGAGATCGATCCTGGGTTGGTCCATGGCGGCACGCTACCCGGCCCCGGTGCGGGGACACGTGCCCGCTGACAGCGACCGCCCGTCGGGCGCACGCTGGTCGGACACGCCGCCCGCAGGGCGGGTGGATCGGCCGCAGCGGCCTCACGACGATGAACCGAGGTAGCCGTGACACCGACCGACCGACCCGAGCAGTCCCCGAGCCCCACCGCTGGGGACTCCGACCAGACGACCGGATCCGGGGCGACCGGTGGCGAACCGTCGGGGGAGCACCCGACCCGGGCCACCGAGCACGTCCACCTCCGGATCCCGCTGGAGCATCCGGAGATCCCCTCGGAGTGCGTGTGGGCCGTTCCACTCGGCCAGGGCCGGTTCCGGATCGCCAACGTGCCGTTCCTGGTCCACCACGTCGGCCTCGGCGACGTGGTGGTGGCCGTCGAGGTCGAACCGGGGACACTCGAGTTGGTGGAGGTGGTCGAACACGTCCACGTGGCGTCGTTCAGCTTCGAGCTGCCCCGCTCGGCCGACCCCCGGGAGTTCCTGGAGCGGGCGGGCGCCATCGGCATCGCCTCCGAGGGAATGGGCCGACGGCTGTTCGCGTCGAGCGCCCACCGCTACGACGCCGCCGAGCGGTTCGAGCGAATGCTGGAGGACGAGGCCGAGTGGTTCGAGCGGTTCGCGCCCGACGGGCGGCTGCTCCGTCAGTTCGGTGATGCGCTGCTCGAGCCCTGAACCAGCAGGCCCGACCACCGGGCGGGTCGGGGAGCGCCCCGTGGCGGGCGCGCCTGCCCGGGCCGCGACCAGGCCCGGGGGCGCAAGCAACCCCGGGAGACGGGCTCAGCCCGAGGGGACGGGCTCAGCCCCAGTTGATGAGGTCGAGCGCGACTCGATCGGGAAGGCCGAGACGCGGGTCGACGATCGCCCGCCGGATGCCCGAGGCGTACATGGAGGCGAGCTTCCGCCGGCTGGGGTCATCCGCAGCGCCCCAGGCCCGGGCGCACTCCTCCCACGCGGACTCCACCTCGGGAGGCCACTCCCCGGGCTGCTCGCTGAGCGCAGCCCGGGTCAGCTGGGCGGCGGACCGGCCTGACTCGACCGCCTCGCGGAACCGCTCGGCCGCGGACGCCGCCGTCCCATCGACCGACGAACCGGCCGACGAACCGGCCGATCCGGCCACGAAGCGCAGATCCGACACCGAGTAGCCCGACGGAACGACGATGGCGGCCGACCGTGAGCCGCCGTCGGGCGCCCCGGGGGCCAGCCGGAGGCCGGTCGACTCCGCAACGGGGGCGAAGGCCATCTGGAGCAGGTCGGAGGCGCGGAGCACCCCGATCCACTCGACGTCGACCGAGGCGGGGACGGCGACACGCAGGAGCAGGTCCTCGACCCACTCGACGGACACGGCGTGGGCCTCCTGGCTCCCGTCGGGCTGCTCGACGAGCAGCTCCGCCGTCTGCACCCGGGGCCACTCGGAACCGGCCCGGACGGCCGCAGCCAAGTCCGGGAACCCATCCCGGTACTCGAACGCCGGGAAGTCACTCTCCGGGAAGTCAGCCATCATGGCGGCCACGGCGAACTGGTCCGACCCGCTCTCCGGTCCGATCGCGTCGTCGACGCCCGTACCATCGAGCAGTCGCCGGGCGAGGTTCCCGAGGTTGGGGCGATCACCGGCGACCCGGGTGATCGCCACCGACAACTCCTCGCGCACATCCTCCCGCAGGAGGTCGAGCTGCTCGGGTCGCACCAGGGGGGCGAGCCCTTCGGCCATGTCGAGCGCCGGTCCGTCCACGGGGTCGAACACGTCCAGCTCGGGAACGAACCGCAGCTGACCGGCGAGCGTGACCGCGGCAGCGATGCGCACCAGGAGGGGCTCGGACCGGCTGGCGGACACATCGGCGGACACGACCATCGCCCCGGCGAGGGCCGCCAGCTCCATCGGACCGCCCGACCGGCGGACCGGGGTCCGATACGGACGAGGGGGTGTCCGATCGGCGGACCGCCGCCGGGGTGCGTCGTCGTCACCGAACTCGGCTCGGGCCTGCAGTTCATCGGCCCCCGGACCGAGCAGTCGCCTCACGATCCGCCAGGCGCGATCGGTTCGATCCGGCAGGTGGATCGCCACCAGTCGCGACGGGTCGGCCTCGTCCACCGTCCAACTGCTCCCGTCGGGGAAGGACACCACGGCCGTCCCGGCCGGGCCGGGCACGTCGAAGTCGAGGTCGACGGACCCATCCGGCGCCACGTGGACCTCGGCAGCGCGCGACCGGGCCTGCCCCACTCCGGGGTCGTAGATCCAGCTGCCCTCATCCACGAGGTTCCACCTCACCACGTTCGGCGGCGCGTTCGTACGCGGCCCGGACCTCGGACACGATCCGACGGATGGCCCGGCTCCGGTTCTGGCGGACGTTCGCCGGGGCGTCCGTCACGCACAGCTCCCCCCGTCCGGCCAGGTGGAGCGCCTGCCAGCCCAGGACCTGGAGCGCTTCGGCACGAGGCCTCGGGAGCCCGTTGAGCGGGCCGTCGGCGGTCGCCAGGGTCACGAAGCTGAGCGTGGCCGACAGCAGCCACGGTTGCCACCCCCGCCGCTGCGCCTCCAGTTCGAGCTCGATCCGGACCGGGTCGCCGTCGTGGCGGTCGCCCAACGGCCACGGATCCTCGGGCTGGTCGACGACGGGTGCTTCGTCGACGAGGACCTCCGGGTCCCTGTCCGCCCGCCGCCACGCGCCATTGGCCACGTTGCGGACGGTTGTGATGACGTAGCCGACCGGATCTTCAGGTGCGCTGCGGCCCGGCACCGAGAAGTAGGCGTGGAGCTTGATGTACGCCTCCTGACACCACTCCTCGGCGACATCAGGGGCAACGCGGTACTGGTGGGCCATGCGCTGGATGATCCGAGCGCGCTCAGGCCCCTCGAAGACAGCGAGAACGGCATCGCCCGGACCACCGTCCCCGTGTCGGCCGACTGATCGGTCGTCCGAGCCGTCGGCTCCGGGCTCGGACGATCTCCGGGCGGCGCTCAGGACCGCCGCCCCGGCCGTCGCACCGAACATGCCCGCCAGGGCCTGTCCACTGCGCCCACAACTGCGGTGCCGCCGCCCCGAGGCCCGAGTGACCCCCGATCCGGGTCGAGCGAAGGGACACCCGGCAACGGGAGCCGGTCGACGAGTCGGATGTCGATGAGATGGCACCGGTGACCCGGGAGTGCGGGTCGCCGGCCGCCGGGGTTGGCGGTCGGGTTGTCGGTCGGGATTCCGGTCGGGTTGTCGGGGCGCTTCCTCACGCAGGCATCGTCGCAGACGCCTGTGACAGTGACACGGCACCCCGAGCGATCGGCCGGTCGCGATCACTCCGGCAGGTCCTCCGGGTCCGCTGGACCGGTGGGAGCAACGGGATCGCTGGGAAGGTCGAGGCGTCCCCGCCGGGAACGGCGGGCCACGGCAACGCCGACCACCGAGATCTGGTCGGCGGTCAACTCGAAGATGGCGTCCTGGCCGAACTCGGCGGCGACCTCGACCGCCGTCTCGACCGTCACCCCCCAGACCAGGAAGCTCTCCTCCCGGTGGGTGCCGTCGCCACTGGTCCCCAGCGCCCGACAGAAGCCGGCCCGGGACCGGACCAGGGCTGCGGCGAGCCGGGCGTTCGCCACGGCGTTCTCACCGTCGGACCGGATCCGACCGGCGGGATTGGCGGCGGTGACCACGAACACCGGCGAGTCGAACGGCCACGCGGCCAGACCGTCCGGGCCGTTCAGCCGGCTCCAGGAGCCGGCATCCAGCTCGGCGTGCAGCACCGTCTGCTCGTAGTGGGCCCATCGGAACTCCTCGCCCGGCACGGCCGGTCGGCCTCCGAAGCGCACCGCCAGCGCCGGGCCCAGGTCGGCTGCGACCCGGCGGACCCGCTCGTACAGGGTCACGACCTCGGCGTCGTCGAGCGTCTCGGCGACCAGCTCACCCTGGACCGCCACCGTCCCCGATTCGACCGAGATCTTGGCGAGCGGTGTCGCCACGTTCAGTTGGTTGATCTCGGCCAGCAGGTCGGGGTCCTCCTCGTCCACCCCGGTCAGGACCTGGGCGAAGATCTGCAACCACGAGAACCCGTCGGTCGGAACCAGACGGGCGTACACCGGGACACCATCGGTGGCGAGCACGTAGTCGCCGTCCACGTCGCGGTGCCGGACCTCGTCGCCGAACAGCTCGGCGAGCTGCGACTCCACGTGGTCACGCACGAACCCGTCGGCGTCCAAGGGCATGAGGAGGCCCACCAGGTCGTCCTGGGTGACGAGCAACCCCTGGGACCGATCGGCCGGGAAGGAGAGCCGGACCTCACCCTCGCCCAGCGCGGCGACCAGGGCCCGCAGGGACGACGGCGACACCGGCAGGGAGGACCGCCCCGGTGACGGGGTCCGCAGGTCGAAGGTCGTGGAACCGAGCTCTCCCCAGAGCACGCTGAGGCTCACCCGGGTGCGGCCGCACCCGAACCAGATCATCGGCAGCACGAAGTCGTCCTCGTCCAGGATCACCGCCGGCGGGCGACTCACGACCCGGATCGCGGTCTCGAGCTCGGCTGCGTCGACCACGCAGTCGTAGCGCTCCAGTTCCCGCTGGGCGGAGACGATCGCGTCGACGTCCAGATCCGACCCGATCGTGCAGTCCACGGTGAGCTTGGACCCGGAGGCACCGACGAGTCGGGCCGAGTCGAGGTCCGGGTCCGGCACGACCGGCACCTGAAGCGTCACCACCCCACGATCACCTGCGAGTGCCGGCCACGCCTCGAGCAGTCTGGGTGGCACCAGGAACGTACCGTTGCCGTGGTCGACCGCACCGTCCACCACGAACAGGTGCGAGCCGTCGGTGGCCGCCCAGCGGCGCCGACCACCGCCCACGACCAGGTGGAGGCCGCCGGTCGGTGACCGCTCGTCGTCCCCGAGCGAGACCAGGAGACGGCTGACCACCGTGCGCCACTCGTCCTCGCCGATCTCGAACTCGGCGATCTGGTCGTCTGGCGGCAACTCGTCGTCGTGCACCGTTGCGGCTCGCTTCCCCTCGTCTCCCCCGGACACCACCGGTCCGGAGCCCGAACTCCCGGTGTTCCGGGTTCGGTCCCGGCCTCATTGTGGCCCAGGGCCGTGACGACGCCGACCGGCACCCGTCCGGGCCGGGGTGTCACACGAGCGGATGCCCCGACTCCTCCGGTGCGGGGTCGCTCGATCGACCCCCGGACGGCAGATCGCCGTCGAGCCGGGGACGGCCCGGCAGTCAGAGAGCCGGGCAGGGCCCGACAGTCCGAACAGGAGGACCGACCAGATGGACCAGCAGCAGACCGGCGGCAAGCCGAAGAAGTCGAAGAAGTCGAAGCAGCAGGGGAAGAGCAACGGGAAGAGGCAGGCGGAACGCGGCCGCAGCGGCGGGACCGCCACACACTTCGTGATCCTGCTCGACCGCTCCGGGAGCATGGAGTCGATCGCCGACGACGTCGTCGGCGGGTTCAACACCTGGCTGGCCGACCAGCAGCGTTCGGGCGACGACGCCGTGCTGACGCTGGTCCAGTTCGACTCGCAGGACGCCCACGAGGTGGTGATCGACGCCGCGCCGATCGCCGGGATCCGTCCCCTGGGCCGGGACCGGTTCATCCCCCGGGGCGCGACCCCGCTCCTCGACGCCACGGGCCGGGTGATCGCCATGGCCCGCCGTCGGGAACAGGAGCGGGCCGCCCACGGCCTGCCGGCCGAGGGGGTGGTCGTGGTCTCGATCACCGACGGTCACGAGAACCACAGTCGGGAGTTCACGGTGTCCGGGATCCGGGATCTCATCACCGAACGCGAGTCCGCGGGGTGGACGTTCGTGTTCCTGAGCGCTGCGTTGGACGTCTACGGCGAGGCGGGCGCCCTGGGCTACCGCGCCGGGAACGTGCAGGCGTTCCGGGCCGACGCCCTCGGCTGCGACATGGCCTTCCAGTCGCTGTCACATGCCTCTGGGATGGTTCGTGAGCAGCACCGGAGCGGGCGCACCGATTCGAATCTGGATCTCTGGGGAGAGGAGAAGCCAGCGGAGTCGGACCGCAACTCGCGCCGGAGTTGACCGCCGGTCCGCCGGCGGCGTCGGGCCCGGGGGTCGCCCCATTCCCCCGGGCCCGGCACCCTGCCGATGCCGACGGGGCTCGCAGACGGAGCGACCACCGCACCGGATCAGTCCGACGAGACACCACCACGCCACAGGAGGCCGAGCGATGAACGTGGACGAGCAGCGCATCGACGATCCCGGCGTGCCCGCATCCTGCGGTTCCTACCGAGACGGTCACGACCCGCACTTCATCCAGGTGCGCCTGGCCTCGAAGGAGACCGATCCAGGTGACCTCACCCGACTCGTCGACCACTGCACGGTCGAGCCGGACGGACGCATCTCGTTCGACCTGGACGGTCGTCGGTGCCACTTCTGGAACCACCGTCCCGACCGGGTGCGCCGAGCCCTCGACCGGGAGGGTGACTCCCTGGTCGAGGCCAGCCTGCGATGGCGGATCCTGAAGGTCTACCGGCCGGACCTGTCGAGCGCCTGGGTGTTCACGCTGGGTGAGGAGCCGACGGCCTGTGGCTCCCGCCGACCGGCCTAGTCTCCCGAGATGCCGAGTACCCGCAGGACCGCCGGTGTCGTCCTGATCGCCGCACAGGTCGCGGCGCTGGTCGTCCTCGCCGGAGCATGCGGCGGCGCCGGGGATCCCGACGGGTCAGGCACCCCGGGGACTGCCCCCGACCCGACGGCGACACCGACCTCGACAGCTCCACCCACCACCATCGGCACGGGAGACGGCACCACCACCATGCGCACCGAGGTGTTCACCGATCCGTCACGGCCGACCGGCACCACGCCCGGGCGGGTCCTGCCGACCGACATCCACATCCCGGGCGGACCCGGACCGTTCCCCATGATCGTCCACGCCCACGGCCTGGCCGGGAACTCAGGCAAGTTCACTGACCTGCTGTCGGCCTGGTCCCGGGCCGGCTACGTCGTGGTGGCACCGAACTTCCCGCTCACCACCGACGCGATCCCCCCCGAGCAGCGCCAGGTCGGCGACGTCGTGCAACAGCCCGCCGACGTCCGCTTCGTCACCGACCAGGTGCTCGCCATGAACCAGCCGGGCGGCGCGCTCGAGGGCCTGATCGACCCGGACCGGCTCGGCATCTCCGGCCTGTCGCTCGGCGGCGCCACGACCTACGCCAAGTTGTTCCACCCCTGCTGCGTGGACGAACGGTTCCGCTCCGCCATCCTCATGTCGGCGTTCCTGTACCCCCAGCCCGGCGGCGAGTTCGCCTTCGACCGCGAGTTCCCGGTCCTCGTGTTCGCCGGGACGGCCGACACGGCCATCCCGTACGCACTGCAGCAGGAGGCCATCGCCCAGCTGCCCGGTCCGACCTGGGCGGTGACCCTGACCGACGGCAACCACTCGTGGCCGTTCGAGAACACGCCGTCGCCCCACGACCAGGTGGTGGTCGACACCTCGCTGGCGTTCTGGGACGGCACGCTCCGTGACGATGCCGCCGCCCTCGAACGGATCCCAGCCACCGCCGACGTCGCCGGGCTCGCCAGCGTGGCGGTCACCCCGTAGCGACGAACCGAGGCGGCCCGGGAACACCAGCCCCGGGGGAGGTCGGTCGGCCGGACCCCGCAGCGGTTTACCGACAGTCCACCGGTATCGTTGCAGCTGACTGGGCTCCAACTGCGCTCCGGTCATCGACCACCGTCTGTTCCCGCCGCCCCGCCGTCAGGAGTTCCGCACCATGACGAGGTCCACCAGAACCGGCACCACCACTCCTCGACGCGTCATGGCGACCGCCTTGGCCGTCGCCCTGCTCGGCTCACTGCTCGGCGTCGCCACGGCGGCCGTCGAGGGCGTCGGCCCGACTGCGCTGGTTGCGGACGCAGCACCGGTCGCCGGAGGACTCGGCTACACCGCGCTGGCGGCGCCCTGCCGGGCCGTCGACACCCGGGCCGTCGGTGTCCCCGGTGGCGACCTGGTCGCCAACGAGATCCGCAGCTTCCAGATCCGTGGCACCACCTCGCTGGCCGGCCAGGGCGGCAACGCCTCCGGATGCAACGTGCCGCCCGCGGCACAGGCCGTCGAGGTGTCGATCACTGCGGTGAGTCCGATCGGTACCGGGTTCGTCCGTGCCTACCCTGCCGGCGGCACCGTTCCCACGGCCACGTTCATCAACTACACGAGCGGCCGTGGCATCACGAACACCGGGACCGTCCCGCTCAACACCGCCCAGCCCCAGGACCTGGGGATCAAAAACTTCGGCGGGACGATCCACGTGATCGTGGACGTGCAGGGCTACTTCGTACCGTTCACCGGCACCAGTTACGTCCCGTTGGCCGCGCCGTGCCGGGTCGTCGACACCCGCAACGCCGGCGGCACGCTGGCCGGGGGCACCTCTCGCGCCTTCCAGGTGGCCGGCAGTGGCGCGAACTTCGCCGCGCAGGGGGGGACAGCCAACGGGTGCGCCGTGCCCGACGGCGTGTTCGGCATCGAGGTCTCGATCACGGTCGCCTCGCCGGCGGGCACCGGCTTCGTGCGGGTCGCCCCCAACGACGGCACCGTCCCGACCACCACGTTCATCAACTACAACGACGCCACCGGCATCACCAACACCGGTGCGGTGACACCGAGCAACACCCAGGCACTCGACCTGTTCGTCCAGAACTTCGGCGGGACGATCCACGTGCTCGTCGACGTCCAGGGCTACTTCACGGACAGCGGCGACGGCACCCGCTACCAGACCGTGACGCCGTGCCGGACCGTCGACACCCGCAACGCCGGCGGACCGTTCACCCCCGACCTCACCCGGACCTTCCAGACCGCCGGGGTGCGCGGCGAGTTCGTGCGCCAGGGCAGCGGCAACCCGACCGGGTGCGGGGTGCCACAGCGGGCGACCGCCGTCGAGGCGTCCATCACTGCGGTGTCACCCATCGGGTCCGGCTTCACCCGACCGGCTCCGGCCGGAACGGTCCCGGCGGCCACGTTCCTCAACTACACGGCGGTCGGCGGGATCACCAACACCGGAACGGTGCCGCTCGCGGGCGGAGGACTCCAGGACCTGGCGGTGAAGAACTTCGGTGGCAACGCCAACTACATCGTGGACGTCCTCGGCTACTTCGAGCCGCCGGAATCGGAGCCGACCACCGTCGAGCAGGTCGTGGGCGGCAACGACCACTCCTGTGAGCTCCGGTCCACCGGCGACGTGTGGTGCACCGGAGCGAACAGCCGCGGCCAGGCCGGGACCGGCGGGTTCACCGGGGCCCGTTCGCCACGACGGTCGGTCGGCATCCACGACGCGGTGCAGCTCTCAGCGGGCAGCAACCACACCTGTGCGCTCCGAACCGGCGGCACCATGAGCTGCTGGGGATTCAACAACGTCGGACAGCTCGGCGGCCTCCCGGGTGGCGACAGCCCGGTGCCGGTGGAGGTGTCCGGACTCACCGGCGTCGTGCGGATCACGTCAGGCGGCGACAACACCTGTGCGCTGCTCAGCTCCGGGCAGGTCAGCTGCTGGGGCCGGAACCAGGACGGACAGCTCGGCCCGGGCACCACGGGCGTGAGCGGCGGGCCGGGTGCGGTCACCGGCATCACGGATGCCATCGACATCGCGACGTCGAGCGATCACGCGTGTGCGATCCGCAGCGACGGCTCCGCTGCGTGCTGGGGTGACAACTCCTCGGGACAACTCGGTGACGGGGGCGGAATCGACGCCTCCGATCCGGTGTCCGTCGTGGGACTGATCGACGGGGCGGCGATCGATGTCGGAGCCTTCCACTCCTGCGCGCTGCTCCTCAACGGGACGGCCGCCTGCTGGGGTGACGGCGGGACGGGCCGACTCGGCAACGGATCCGTCGTCAACGTCAACACGCCCACGAGCGTGCTCGGCCTCGCCGGGGTCACGGCGATCTCGGCAGGCGACAACCACACCTGCGCGCTCCTCGCCGTCGGCGCGGCGAACTGCTGGGGCTCCGCCGCGGGTGGCGCCCTCGGCAACGGATCCGTCACGAACCTCAACGGTCCCGCCGCGAACGTCACCGGACTCGCGGGTGCGGCGTCCGTGACCGCAGCCCTCGACTTCAGCTGCGCCGTGCTGGATTCAGGCGTGACCAACTGCTGGGGCCGCAACGACGGCAGCGCACTCGGCGACGGCACGATCCTCAATCGACCGGCTCCGGTGGCTGTGAGCGGTCACGACGGCGTCGTCGCAGTGGACATCTCGGAACACGGCTGCGCCGTCCTGGCCAGTGGCGGCATCGAGTGCTGGGGGGCGAATGCGACCGGCCAGTTGGGCGACGGTTCCACCTCCACCCGGACCACGCCGGTGAGCGTGATCGGCATCACCGACGCCACGATGGTGAGCGTCGGGACGAGCCACACCTGCGCCGTGCTGTCGGACCGGACGGTCCGGTGCTGGGGCGGCAACTCATCCGGCCAGCTCGGCAACACGAACGCCGGCGTCGGCGTCTCCAGCCCGGTCGAGGTGACCGGACTGACCGAGGTGGTCGAGGTTGCCACCGGAAGCACCCACACCTGTGCCGTCCGCACCGACGGCACGGTCAGGTGTTGGGGGTCGGGCGAGCTCGGCGAGCTCGGCAACAACGCCACGAACGACAGCACCGCACCGGTGACCGTCAGCGGCCTCACCGACGCCTCCCACGTGAGCGCCGGGTCCGAGTTCTCCTGCGCCAGCACGTTGTCCGGAACCGCCGCATGCTGGGGCTCGGACGATCTGGGCCAACTCGGCGACGGCACCCCGGGCGCACCCCGGTCCGTTCCCGCGGTCATCGACTTCAACACCGACCCGCCGGACGTGATCACCGACATCACCAGTACCGGCGGACACTCCTGCGCCATCGACTACGGAGGGACCCCGCACTGCTGGGGGTTCAACGGGAGCGGTCAGCTCGGCGACGGAAGCATCGTCAACCGGAGCCTGCCCGTGACCGTCCTGGGCTCGCTCGTGGCCGTCGGCGTGGACGCCGGCGGGACCCACACCTGCTTCCTGCTCACCGACGCAGCGGTTCGCTGCGTGGGATCCGGAACCGGTGGCCAGCTCGGCGACAGCCTCTCGACGAGCAGCCTGACCCCGGTCACCGTCGGACCGCTGAACCCGGCCACCACCGTCGCAGCCGGCAACGAGGTCTCGTGCGCGACGACCGCCGCCGACAGCGTCGCCTCCGGGTCCGCCTACTGCTGGGGGGTTGCGACGAACGGCCGTCTGGGGAACGGCTCGTCGACCGACAGTCCGGTCCCCACCGGCGTGACCGGCCTGTCCTGAGCCCGGGCGAGCGTCGGGCAGCAGATCGATCGGTCCGACCGAGGACCGGAGCGTCCGCAGGCCCCACTTGCTGGACCTCCCGCCGGGATTCCCGATCAGGAACTGTCACCTCCATCCAACGTCCGGGTCTGGACCAGGACGGCAGGTGCACGTTGCTCGGGGAGATCACCGTGAGAATTCGACTGGAACGATCAACCGGCCGACGGCGTCGTGGAGGCGACGGAGGGACCGGCCACCGAGCCGTCGACCATCCCCGTGGCGACCTCCTCGACGGCACCCGACAGCCGACCGCGTGTACGTTCCGTACGTTCCGTGCGACGGACGATCCGGGACACCACCGAGGGAGCGCGTGATGCGGCGAGTACCCCGATTCCACCGGGTCATCTCGATCGTGGCCGCCACCTGCCTGCTGGGATCACTCCTCGGTCTGGCCACGGCGGCCGTCGACGGGATCGGACCGGTCGCACCTGCAGCGTCGGCGGACCCGGTGGCGGGTGGTCTGGGCTACACAGCCCTGCCCACGCCGTGTCGCGCCGTGGACACCCGGGCTGTGGGGGCGGTCGGCGGCGATCTGGCCCCCGGGGAGCAGCGGCCGTTCCAGATGCGCGGCAACGTGACCTTCGCCGCTCAGGGCGGGTCGGGGTCGGGCTGCGGGGTGCCATCGACCGCGACGGCGGTCGAGGTGACCTTCACGGCCGTGTCACCGTCGGACGCCAACGGGTTCGTGCGGGCGTTCCCCACCGGATCGGCTCCGGGGGCGACGGTGGTGAACTACACGGTCGGTCGGGGCATGACGAACACGGGCACCATCCCGTTGAACACGTCCCAGACATTGGATCTGGGTGTGTCGAACGCCGGGGGCACGATCCATCTGATCGTCGACGTCCAGGGCTACTTCGCGCCCTCCGGTGGGGCGTCGTACGTGCCGCTGGCGTCGCCGTGTCGGGTGGTCGACACCCGGTCCGGTGGCGGGGTGATCCCGGCCGGTGGGACGAGGGCGTTGCAGGTGGCGGGCACCGGTGCGAACTTCGCGGCGCAGGGCGGGACCGCCGGCGGGTGTGGGGTGCCGGACGGGGTGTCGGGTGTCGAGGTGTCACTCACGGTGATCAGCCCGGTGGGCACCGGGTTCGCGCGGCTCGCACCGAACGACGGGTCGAACCCGAACGCGGCGTTCGTCAACTACACGGATGCGACCGGGATCACGAACACCGGCAGCATCACCCTGTCCAACACCGAGGCCCGTGATGTGATCGTCCGGAACTTCGGTGGGGCGATCCAGGTCGCGCTCGACGTGCAGGGCTTCTACACCACCGCAGCCGGCCAGGGCACCCGCTACCAGACGATCACCCCGTGTCGGACCGTCGACACCCGCAACGCCGGCGGCCCCCTCGCCGCCGGACAGACGAGGGTGTTCCAGACCGGCGGGGACCGGGTTGATTTCCCCGCCCAGGGCACCGTGAACGCGACCGGGTGTGGGATCCCACAACGCGCCGCGGCGGTCGAGGCGTCCCTCACCGCGGTCACCCCGACCGGCTCGGGGTTCACGCGTCCGGGTCCGGCGGGGAGCATCGCGACGGCGACGTTCCTCAACTACACACCGGTCGGCGGGATCACCAACACCGGGACCATCCCCCTCGCACTCGGTGGCGCGACCGATCTGGGGATCACGAACCTCGGTGGCAGCGCCGCCTACCTCGTCGACGTCCTCGGCTACTACGAACCACCCGCCGCGTTCCCACGCTCCGCCGAGACCATCGCCACCGGCGGCCGGCACACCTGCATGATCGTCGGTGGCGACCGGGTCCGCTGCTGGGGAAACAACTCGTTCGGACAGCTCGGCGACGGCACCACGTCCAATCGGACCACCCCCACGCCGGTGTCCGGATCCTCGGGCGTCGTCGACCTGACCGAGGTCGTCCAGATCGCCGCTGGAGCGAACCACACCTGCGTCCTCATCGCCGACGGCACCGCCCGCTGCTGGGGAAACAACTCGTTCGGACAGCTCGGCGACGGCACCACCACCCAACGCCTCACCCCCACCACCGTCCCCGGCCTCACCGGAGTCGTCCAGATCACCGCCGGCGGTTCCCACGCCTGCGCACTCCTCGACGACGGCACCGCCCGCTGCTGGGGGAACAACGACTTCGGCCAACTCGGTGACGGCACCACGACGCAGCGGCTCATCCCCACCACCGTCCCCGGCCTCTCCGGAGTCGTCCAGATCACCGCCGGTGAGTCCCACGCCTGCGCACTCCTCGCCGACGGCACCGCTCGCTGCTGGGGTGCCAACGGCGACGGCCAGCTCGGTGACGGCACCACGTCGAATCGGACCAGCCCGACCGTCGTGCCCGGACTCGCAGGAGCCATCGCCCTCGGCAGCGGGGGGCGACACTCCTGTGCCCTCATCGCCGGAGGCACCGCCCGCTGCTGGGGGCTCAACTCGGTCGGCCAGCTCGGCGACGGCACCACGTCGAATCGGACCAGCCCGACGGCGGTCGTCGGCCTGAGCGGGGCCGTGCAGATCGCCGTCGGCGCAGGCCACACCTGTGCGCTCCTGCCCAACGGCACCGCTCGCTGCTGGGGGTTCAACTCGAACGGTCAGCTGGGCGACAGCACCACGACCGACCGCGCCCTGCCGGTGACGGTGCCGGGGTTCGCCGGCGCCGTACAGATCGCCGCCTCGACGACTGTCGTGTTGGACGGCATGCACACGTGCGCCGTCCTGGCGGGGGGAACCGTCCGCTGCTGGGGGGCGAACGGGTCAGGCCAGATCGGGGACACGTCAGTGACCGACCGACTCTCCGCCACGACGGTCAGCGGGCTGTCCGGAACGGTCGAGGTGGGCAGTGGCGGAAACCACTCCTGCGCACTCCTGGCCGATGGAACCGTCCGCTGCTGGGGAGAGAACTCCGGCGGCGCGCTCGGCGACGGCACCACCACTTCGCGTCCCACCCCAGCGGTCGTGTCCGGTCTCACCGGCGCCGTCCAGGTCACCGTTGGCACAGCCCACACCTGCGCCCTCATCGCAGATGGAACCGTCCGCTGCTGGGGCAGCAACACCGATGGCCAGCTCGGCGACGGCACCACTGATGAGCGCCTCACGCCCACCACCGTCTCCGGCCTCACCGGCGTCGTCCAGATCACCGCCGGCGGCGCGCACACCTGCGCCCTCCTGGCGAACGGCACCCGCTGCTGGGGGTCGAACGGGCTGGGCCAGATCGGCGACGGCACCGTCGCCGTCCGACGCACCTCCCCCACCATCGTGCCGGCGCTGACACCGGTCCCGAACATCTTCGGAGGAGCCGTCCAGCTCGTCGCCGGTGGCGGCCACACCTGTGCGACCCTCACCACCGGGACGGTCCGCTGCTGGGGGCAGAACTCCTTCGGCCAGATCGGCGACAACACCACCACCCAACGCAACGTCCCGACTGCCGTCCCGGGGCTCACCGGAGTGGTCCGGATCACCGCCGGAGATATCCACACCTGCGCCGTCAGGTTCGACAGCACGGGCCGCTGCTGGGGAAGCAACTTCACGGGTCAGATCGGTGACGGATCGACCGGCACCGACCGCACCACACCGACCGCCGTGTCCGGGCTCACCGGTGCCACCCGCGTCAGTGCCGGTGGGGGCTTCGCGTGCGCGCACCTGGTGGACAGCACCGTCGAGTGCTGGGGCGACAACACCTACGGCCAGCTCGGCGACGGCACCACCACGCTGCGCCTCACGCCCACCGCCGTCTCCGGCCTCACCGGCGTCGTCCAGATCAGTGCCGGCGACTACCACGCCTGTGCTGCCGTCGCCGACGGGACAGCCCGCTGCTGGGGCTACAATTTCTTCGGAGCGCTCGGTGACGGCACGAACATTCAGCGGGAGTCACCGACACTCGTGACCGGCCTCCCCTGACCCCACTTCCGAGATAGGGGTCGCGCGCGGGGGACGTGTCGCGCGTATCAGCCGCAGAACGCTGCGACCCGGTCGGCGGTGACCCGTTCAGCGACGATGGTCGGCGCAGCGGATGGCCGCCGCACCGAGTTGCGCGATCCGCATGTCACCGACCGGGGTGCCGCTCCCCCGGTTGCACACGTAGGCGACGCTGAGCTCACGGGTCGGGTCGCACCAGGCGCCCGATCCACCCAGGCCGAAGTGGCCGAACGCCGTTCCGACGGTTCCCGTGGTGGTGAACACCCGGTGGTAGCCGAGCCGCCAGTCCATGGGCATGACCAGCACCAGGTCGCTGCCGCGACCCCGGACACGTGACATCGTCCGGACCTGCCCGGGCGACAGGATCCGCACGCCGTCGACCGCACCGTGGCCGGCGATGGCCGCGTACAGCTTGGCGAGCGACCTCGCCGTGAAGAACCCGTTGGCCGCCGGGATCTCGGCGTCCATCACCTCGGGTGAGGCGAACACCTCGTCGACGCCACGGGGCGCGAGTGCGTTGGCCAGTCGCCGTGTGTTGACCGGGCCCGGGAGCGCCGAGACGACCTTCCCCATCTGCTTGGACACCCGCTTCTCGATCCGGCGCAGCGGCTTCCACGGGGACCTCGGCAGCGACAGCGGTTCGAGCGGTGCGACCCGGTGGCGCTGGTCGGCGGGCAGGCCGACGCTCAGGCCGTCCAGACCGAGCGGCTCGGCCAGCTCGGTGCGCACCACGTCACCGACACTTCGACCGGTCACCCGTCGGACCAGCTCACCCGCCAGCCAGCCGTAGGTGAGTGCGTGGTAGCCGTGCCGGGTGCCCGGTTCATAGGCCGGGGTCGCCGCAGCCAGCGCAGCCGTCATGCGGTCCCAGTCGAGCATCGCCGTGGCGTCAGGAACCAGGCTGCGGATCCGGTGCAGGCCCGCCGAGTGCGTCATCACGTGGGTGACAGTGAGACGCTCCTTGCCGGCGGCGGCGAACTCGGGCCAGTAGTCGGCGACCGGCGCGTCCAGGTCGATCTCGCCCCGGTCGGCGAGCACGTGCACCGCCGAGGACGCCACCCCCTTGGTGGTCGAGAAGCACATGGCGAGCGTGTCGCGCTGCCACGGGATCGGACTCCCCTCGACGTCGGTGTCCTTGGTCCCGCCCCACAGGTCGACCACCTTGACACCCCGGTGGTAGACGCTGATCGCCGCGCCACCGGTGGTCCGTGCCAACTGCTTGCGGAACGCTGCCCGCACGTCGTCGAAGTCGTCGTGGACCTCGCCGGCGACCGTGCCGTGGAAGGACACCTGACCGAGGTCGGTCGCAACGGGCTGCGCCATAGAGGTTTCCTACCCTACGAATCGGCCCGATCCGGCTGGGTGATCCTGCCCCCCCCGCCTCCCACTCCCCAGCTCTGTGGTGCGAGCTACATGGATATCCATGGAGTTCGCACCACAGAGCCGGCAACGGGCGGGGTCAGGCGGGAGCGCGGGTGGCGCGGAGCACCGGGTCGGCCAGGGCCAGCAGACGGTCCGCCGCCCGCATGGTCACCCCGCCCACACCGGGCGTGGAGGAGTCGACCAGGTTGCCCATCACCTGCAGGGTCACGTTGGCGATCCCCTGCGTACCGACGGCGAAGCGCAGACCGGTCCGCAGCAGCAGCGGGTGACCGATCAGGAACGAGAACCGTCGACCGGTGCGCAGGAACGCGTCGAAGCGCTCACCGATGATCCGGTCGTAGCGCACCGGGACCGTCACCGGGTCCTCCAGGAACAACCGCGACGCCAGCATCCCGGACTCGAGGCCGTAGTCGATGCCCTCGCCGTTCATCGGGTTGACCAGCCCGGCGGCGTCGCCGATCGCCACCCAGCCGGGACCGTGCCGGCGCACCGTGCTCATGGGCAACCGCCACGCACGCGGCCGCTCCAGATCAGGACCCAGCCCCCAGGACTCCTGCACGAGCGAGCGGTAGCTGTCCTGCAGACGGTTGAGGTTGAGCTTCTTGAAGCCCCGCATGGTCGACAGCGCACCGACGCCGATGTTCACCGTGCCGTCGCCCGCCGGGAAGATCCAGCCGTAGCCCGGAACGGCGGTGCCGGACTCGTCGCGGAGCGTCAGGCAGGCCTCCAGGTACCGCTCGGCGTGTCGGGGGGACTCGGCGTAGGTGCGGATCGCCAGGCCGAACGGCTCACGCTGGTCCCGCTCGGCGCCCAGCATCCGCGCCACCGCCCCCGGCGCTCCGGCGGCCACGACGACCAGATCGCCGCGCCACTCCTGACCGTTGGCCCGCACACCGACCACCCGACCGCCCTCCAGCACCGGGGTGGCCTCGTGCTCCCACCGCAACTCGGCGCCGGCCTTGTCGGCGAGTTCCATGAGCCGCAGGTCCAGCCGGCGGCGCGGCCAGACCGCCCCGTGCGCCGGGAACGGTGGGATGCCCGGCCAGTCGAGCTGGCGGACCGTGCGGTTGGCGACCATGCGCAGGCCGTCGATCCGGTGGGCGTCACCGAGGTCGACCCCGAGCTCGCCCAGCGCCGCGACCGCCCGGGGAGTGAGGCCGTCACCGCAGATCTTGTCCCGCCCCGGAAGCCCCTTCTCGAACACCGTGACCCGTGCGCCAGCCTCGGCCGCAACGATCGCCGCGGCGGCACCGGCGGGTCCACCGCCGATCACCAGGACGTCTCGCTGGGTCACGCTCACCTCCACAGTCTGCGGCCTCGGGACCCCGGTCCGGTAGTCCAGGGCGCGGACCGGCGCTCCGGCGTGGTTGGATGCACGGATGGAACACCGATACCTCGGCAACAGCGGCCTGCTCGTCAGCGCCATCAGCTACGGCAACTGGATCACCCACGGCAGCCAGGTCGAGGACGAGCGGGCCACCGCCTGCGTCCACGCTGCGCTCGATCTGGGCATCACGACCTTCGACACCGCGGATGTGTACGCCGAGACCCGGGCGGAGGACGTGCTCGGCCGGGCGCTCGAGGGTGTGCGCCGGGAGAGCCTCGAGATCTTCACCAAGGTGTACTTCCCGACCGGACCGGGCCGGAACGACCGGGGCCTGTCGCGAAAGCACATCATGGAGAGCTGCCATGCGTCGCTGCGCCGGCTCCGCACCGACCACATCGACCTCTACCAGGCGCACCGGTTCGACACCGAGACCCCGCTCGAGGAGACCATGACGGCGTTCGCCGACCTGGTCCGCCAGGGCAAGGTCCACTACATCGGCGTCAGCGAGTGGACCGCCGAGCAGCTGCGGGCCGGCAAGGCGCTCGCCGACGAACTGCGCATCCCGTTCGTGTCCAACCAGCCCCAGTACTCCATGCTCTGGCGGGTGATCGAGGCCGAGGTCGTGCCGACCTCCCGCGAGCTCGGGATCGGTCAGATCGTGTGGTCGCCACTGCTGCAGGGCGTGTTGACCGGCAAGTACCTGCCCGGGCAGCCCCCGCCCGAGGACTCCCGCGCCGCCCACGGCGACCCGAAGACCAACACGATGCAGTTGTTCATGAGCGACGAGCTGCTCACTGCGGTGCAGCAGCTCGGCGACCTGGCCGCCGAGGTCGGCTGCACGACGGCGCAGCTGGCCATCGCCTGGGTGCTGCGCAACGACAACGTGTCGTCCTGCATCGTGGGGGCCAGTCGGCCCGAGCAGCTGGCCGACAACGTGGGCGCGCTCGACGTCGAGCTGACCGACGAACTGGCGGCCCGCGCCGAGGCGATCCTGGCCCCGCACGTGCTGGACGATCCGTCGCTGACCGAGGCGTTCGCCCCGAAGGAACGTCCCTGAGGGTTCCGGGTCGACGTCGGTCTCCGGCCCGCTGGCGAACGCAGGGCCGGTAGCGTCCCGGTCGTGGGGTTCTACGAACGACAGGTCCTCCCGCGGTTGGTCGACGTGGCCTGCGGCGACCGTGGCTTCGACCGCTGGCGGGTCGAGACGTCCGAGGGCCTGTCGGGCACCGTGCTGGAGGTCGGCTTCGGCTCCGGCCTGAATCTGCCGCACTACCCGGAGCAGGTCGAGCGGGTGCTCGCCGTCGAGCCGTCCGTGCTCGCCCGGGAGCGGGCGGCATCCCGGGTTCGGGACGCCACGGCGCAGGTCGACTTCGTCGGACTCGACGGCGAGTCGATCCCGTTGGACGACGACTCGGTGGACGCCGCGCTGTGCACGTTCACGCTGTGCACGATCCCCGACGTGGACCGGGCACTGGCCGAGGTCCGACGCATCGTGCGCCCGGGCGGCGAGTTCCGGTTCCTGGAGCACGGCCTGGCGCCCGACCCGTCGGTGGCCCGCTGGCAGCACCGACTCGACGGCGTCCAGCAGCGGCTCGCCGGCGGCTGCCACCTGGTCCGGGATCCGCTCGAACTGGCCGAGCGGGCGGGGATGGAGGTCACCTCGTCCCGGTCGGCCTTCGCCCGCGGCCCGAAGCCGTGGACCTACCTGACGGTCGGTCGAGCGCTGGTCTGACCCGCGTCCCGGATTCTGCGGCTCCTGAGCGCGACACGTACCCCGCGCGCGACCCCTATATCGCCGTGGGGGTTGACAGAGTGACAGATTGCGTTACTGTGTCACTCATGCCGGTCGAGCCTGCCGCCACCTCGGACGAACTCACCATCCGCCAGCGGCTGGTCGACGCCGCCCTCGCCACGGCCACCGACCACGGGATCGCCCGGATGTCCATGGCCGACGTCGCCAAGCGCGCCGGCCTGTCCCGTCAGACCCTCTACCGGTACTTCCCGTCCAAGGACGCCCTCGTCGCCACCGTCGTCCTCAACGAGACCGCCGTGCTCGTCGAGGGGATCACCGCCGCCACCGCCGACCTGGACGACCCGCTCGACGCCCTCCGCGCCTCGATCCTGGCGGCACTCGTCGGCCTGCGGACCCACCCGCTGCTCGACCGCCTGCTCAGCACCGAGCCCGACTCGCTCGTCCCGATCCTCACCACGGACAGCGGGCCCGTCGTCGTCCACGTCCGGGCGCTCGTCGAGTCGATCGTCGCCGAGCGCACCCCCGAGCTGACCGACGACCCCGGCGGTCGTCGCCGCTTCGCCGACGTCGTCGCCCGACTGCTCATCAGCTACGCCGTCAACGCACCGGACGACCCGCCCGAGGTCGTCGCCGACTACGTCGCCACCTTCCTGGTGCTCGGCGCCCTCCACGCCGACGCTCCGACCACCGACCCGACCCCGGGAGGACCCACGCCGTGAGCACCCTCACCACCACCATCGACGGCGAGACCGTCACCTGGAAGGACCGCAAGCGCTACTTCTGGCTGCTCGGACTGGTCGTGCCGCTGCTGCCCTTCGGCGCCGCCGACTGGGCCGAGTCCGGCGGCTGGACGAACGTGCTCTGGTACTCCGGCCCCATCTGGATCCTGCTGATCATCCCGTTGCTGGACCGGATCTTCGGCGAGGACCGCTCCAACCCGCCCGACTGGGCCGTCGCCCAGCTCAGCGAGGACCGCTACTACCGCTGGTGCACCTACCTCTTCCTGCCGCTGCAGTACGCCGGGCTGGTGTTCGCCTGCTGGGTGGTCGTCAGCCGTGACCTGAACTGGTTCCAGGAGCTCGGATATGCCCTGACCGTGGGCACGGTCGGTGGCGTCGCCATCAACACCGCCCACGAGCTCGGCCACAAGAACGTCAAGGTCGAGCGGGCGCTCGCCAAGGTCGCACTCGCCCAGACCGGATACGGGCACTTCTACGTCGAGCACAACCGGGGCCACCACAACCGGGTCGCCACCCCCGAGGACCCGGCCAGCTCGCGGCTCGGCGAGTCGTTCTGGGCGTTCCTGCCACGAACCGTCGTGGGCAGCGCCCGGTCGGCGTGGCGGCTCGAGGCCAGGCGACTGCGCGGACAGCACAAGCGGGTCTGGAGCACCGACAACGACGTGCTCACGGCCTGGGCGCTGACCGTCGTCCTGTTCGCTGCGCTCACCGCGGCGTTCGGATGGGCGCTCCTGCCGTTCCTCGTCATCCAGGCCGTCTTCGGGTTCTCGCTCCTCGAGGTGGTCAACTACCTGGAGCACTACGGCCTGCTCCGCCAGCAGGACGCCTCGGGCCGCTACGAGCGCTGCAACCCGCAGCACTCGTGGAACTCGAACCACGTCGCCTCGAACGTGATCCTCTACCAGCTCGAGCGGCACTCCGACCACCACGCCCACCCGACCCGCCGGTACCAGGCACTGCGCCACTTCGAGGAGTCACCGCAGCTGCCGTCCGGGTACGGACTCATGCTCGGCCTGGCCTACGTCCCACCGCTGTGGCGAGCCGTCATGGACCGTCGGGTGCTGGCCCACTACGACGGTGACGTCACGCTCGCCAACATCCACCCACCCGCACGGGAGCGGATCCTGGCCCGCTACAAGGCCGACCGCTGATCCGACTGCGACGGTAGGGAGTGTTCGGCCGGGACCGCATCGCCGACCGGCAGCGCCACCAGCATCACCGCCATCACCACCACCCGGACCACCGTCATCTCCGAGGTCTCCCCGCCGCCGATCGGGTCGAACAGCGACACCACCGCCACGGCACCCACGGCCCAACGCCACCACGAGTCCGAGGTCGCCAGCCACCAGAGCGTCGCCGGCATCAGGAAGAACAGGTGGTGCCCCCAGGTCAGCGGGTTGACCAGGTAGGTGGCCAACAGGACCAGCGTCGTCGCCAGCATCACGTCGCCGGACCGATCAGCGGCGACGGCCCGGCGGTAGGCCCACACCAGCACGACGACGCTCGCGGCCACCCACACCAGGAGCTCCACCCGCTCGTCGGGGAGCCACGACGCGAACCGTCGGACGGAGTGGTTGAAGATGATCGACACGTCCGGCGCCCGATCCGTGGAGAACACCTCGGCGGTGAAGTAGCGCCACGTGTCGGCGGGGAACGCCAGCGCCCCCGCTGCGGTCGCCAGCAGCGCGGCCACCACGGCGACAGCGGCCTGGCGACCCCGTCGGACCAGCAGGAAGTACGGGACCAGGGCGGCCGGCGTCAGCTTGATCGCCGCTGCCAGGCCCGTGCCGACACCGGCGATGCGGCTCGGCGCGCCCGACGCCGCCCGGCGGACGAGCCAGACGTCGAGCACGACCAGCGCGGCGATGAGCGCGTTCACCTGACCGAGCCGCGCCGTCAGCGTCACCGGCATGGCCCACACACCCGCCGCGATC
>SXGR01115271.1_pt1 | contig 24198 bp, 21 predicted proteins | sample 3174711 | NCBI WGS metagenome assembly SXGR01 (sample SAMN11356860, study PRJNA531348) | freshwater metagenome | isolation source: freshwater sample F1-60 | place: China: Fuxian Lake, Yuxi | collected 2017-12-25
ATTGACCGCCACCAGATCGATGGGCGCAATGCCGTGCGCCGCCATCGCCGCGCGGTCTTCGGCCACGTCGCGGCGGCCAAGGATACCGCCATGGATCGTGGGATGGAGCGTTTTCACGCGCCCGTCCAGCATCTCGGGGAACCCCGTGTGCCGCGAGACCTCTTTGACCGTTATCCCGGCGCGCGCGAGCGCGGCTGCCGTGCCGCCGGTGGAGAGAATCTCGACTCCCGCCTCGGCCAGAAACCGGCCGAAGTTCTCGAGCCCCGTTTTGTCGGACACGGATAGGAGCGCGCGGCGAATGGGAACGCGATGGTCGGTCATGGAAGGCTCCGGTGTGGCGTCGTCAGCGGGCCGCGGCCGGCCGGCTCGCCGCGCCGCCGAGGCGCGCCTCAGGAACGAGTCGTGCCAGAATCTGCGCCGCGCGTTCGGCGTGACCCGCGGCAGCCGCCTCGGTCAGTTCGTCGAAGGCGCGGCCCAGGATGGCCAGATCCGCCGCGCGCGGGGCGGCCAGCATGATGCCGCTCGTGCCGGTCGGCACCGCATGCTCGGCCTCGTGGAGCAATTCCTCGTGCAACTTCTCGCCGGGCCTCAAGCCCGTGTAGCGAATCTCGATGTCCACACCCGGCTGAAGGCCCGAGAGCCGGATCATCTGCTTGGCCAAGTCCTCGATCCGCACGGGCTCGCCCATGTCGAGGACGAGGATCTTCCCACTCTCCGCGTCGCCGCGCGTCGCGAGCACGGTCGCCTGAAGCACCAGCTCCACGGCTTCGCGCGTGGTCATGAAATAACGCGTGATGTCCGGGTGCGTGACGGTCACGGGCCCGCCTTGGGCGATCTGGCGCTGGAACAGCGGCACGACGGAGCCCGTCGAGCCGAGCACATTGCCGAACCGCACTGTGGCGAAGCGGGTGCCCGTGCCGCGCTGTGCCACGTCCAAGGCTTGGCAATAGGCCTCCGCCACACGCTTGGTCGCACCCATGACGTTCGTCGGATTGACCGCCTTGTCGGTGGAGATGAGCACCATCGCCTCCACCCCGCCCGCGCGGCAAGCATCTGCCACGTTGCGCGTGCCGATGGCGTTGGTCAGCACGCCCTCCGCGGGGTGTGCTTCGACCATCGGCACGTGTTTTAGGGCGGCGGCATGGAAGACGAGTTGCGGACGGGCCAGCGCGATGGCGCGCGCGAGACGCTCCTTGTCGCGCACGTCACACAGAATGGCGCTCCGCTCCAACGTGGGCGCGCGTTCGCCGACCTCGAGGTCGATGCTATAGAGGTTGAATTCGCCGTAATCGAGGAGGGCCAGATGTGCGGGCCCGAAGGCCGCAATCTGGCGCGCCAGTTCGGCGCCGATGGTGCCGCCCGCACCCGTCACCATGATCCGCTTGCCGGCAAGAAGCGCCTTCATGCCCGCGCGGTCGAGCACGGTCTGCGGCCGGCCCAGAAGATCCTCGATCGCGATGGGCCGCATGGCGATGCCGTCGTCCAGGCCGGAGCGGAAATCGGTCAAGCTCGGCAGCCGCGCCAGCGTCATGCCGCGTTCCTCCGAAAGGCTCAGAAGCCGCCGCACGTGCGCGCCGTCGGGCGTCTCGCCTGCCAGGATGATGCGCTGGGGCGCATGGCCGCGGTGCGCCAGCGCGTCGAGCGCGGCAGGCGCGTCGTCTATGGTGCCCAGCACGCGAACGCCCCGAATGGCCCGCCCCACGCGCAAGCCCTTCTCATCCAGGATGCCGACCACACGGTAGCCGGCGGCAGGACGCTGGCGGGTCGCCTGGATGAACAGTTCGGCCGCGTCGCCTGCGCCCACAAGCAGAACCGGCACGCGCCTTGTTCCGTCGCGAGCCAACACGGCCTCGGTGCTGCGGTCCTTGAGCACGCGGTAGAGGATGCGCGGCCCGCACAGCATCGCCATCAAGACGAACCAATTGATGACCTGTTGGGACCGCGGCAGCTGCTCCAGGCGTGTAATGAAGAACAGAAGGACTAGATAGACGAGGCTCGCCAGCGTGACCGCACGCGCGATGGCCGTCATGTCGTCGAGCGAGGCGTAGCGCCACACGCCGCCGTAAAGCCGCGTGGAGGCGAAGACCGCCGCCGCCACCGCGGTGAAGGTCGCCGTCCACAGCGCGATCGCATCCGCCGGAAGTTCGAAGAACGAATCGCCCATGCGCAGGTAGAGCGACGCCACAAACGCGATGGCTGCCATGGCCACGTCGTGGAGGAAGGCGATGCGCGCGCGGCTCAAACGAAAGACAGCCAAATGACGGCTCCGGGCGGGGCATGCCGCACGGGAGCGCCCCGCCGGCGGTCTGACCATAGCACAGGATGGTAAGGAGGGCGGTGGCTAGGGCCGGCCCGCAGCCAGGCGCCACAACACCACGGCGACGACGGCCGCGGCCATGGGCAGCGCTGTCCAGCCAAGCTCCGATTCGGCCGCCACCGCAAGGCCGATGAGCGCCACATTGCCCGCCGTCACGGCGCGCACCGTCTCGGCATGGGTGAGGCCGCGCTGGACCGCGCGTTGGTAGTAGTGTTCGCGATGCGCCCGCCACACGCGCTCGCCGCGCATGGCGCGCCGGACGAGTGTGATGGTGGCATCGGCCAGATAGTAAAGCGGCAGGATCGCCGCCGCCTCCCACGCGCCCGACGCGGCCAGGGCGAGAAGAAGCCAACCCATGAGGAACCCCAAGGGCACGCTGCCGACATCGCCCAGGAACACGCGCGCGCGATGCCAGTTCCAAGGCAGAAATCCGGCGACTGCGCCGCCCATCACGGCGGCGTAGAGCACCAATTCGGTTGGCCGGTCGGGCAGCGCGGTCACGAGAACCACTCCACCGGCCAAGGCGAGACATTCCGCGCCCGCGATGCCGTCGATCCCGTCCATGAAATTGAAGAGATTGACGAACCACAACCAAGCAAGCGCGGTGAGCGCGAGATCGAGCCACGCAGGCAGAACACCCTGCAGCACGGGGCCTGGCAAGACGGCCAGCCCTGCCGCGACGGCAACGGCCTGCACCGCGAGCCGCGCGCCCGCGCCCAGGCTGCGCCGGTCGTCCAACCACGACACCATCGCCAAGGCCATAGCGGCGGCGAGCACGATCCATATCTCGCCCGCGCCTTGAATCGCGGCCGCCAGCGCGAGCGCAGGGATCGTCACGGCCAGGACCGCAAGCCCGCCGCCCCGCGGCGTGGGCCGATCGTGGCTCGACCGCGCATTCGGATGATCGAGGATGGCGCGTGCATGGAGGGCGGGGATGAGACGCTTGGTCGCGAACCACGCGGCCCCCGCCGCGAGGATCGCGAAGACGGCCGCCGTCGCCCAAGGATCGTTCACGCCGCGCCGCGTTCGCGCGTGGGCTTCGGCACGGCGAGGAGGAACGCCGCCGCGAGCGCGAGCGCGGCCAGCCACCAGCTTTGCCAGACGCTGAAGCTCATGAAGAAGATGGTCGCGGCCGAAACGAAGCAGCCGAGCGCGGCGGCGCGCACCGCCCGGTCCATCGCCCGGTCTCTCATGCGCCAGGCCAGAATCGCGGCGAAGACGGAACCCAGCACCGCGCCCGGCAGTCCCAGTTCCAGCCACAATTGGAGCGCGGCGCTGTGCGGATGAAGCGGAAGTTTTTCGGCCGGATTGTCGCCGCTGCCGCGCGGAGCCCGTTCGGGAATGGCGGTGATCTCCAGCTCTTTGCCGCCGGGGACCACACGCGAGGAATTCATGCCCCAGCCGTGCAATGGTCGTTCCGTAATCCTCTCCGCCACGAAGCGCCAGATGACGAGGCGATGGTACTCGCTGAAGCTGATGTCGGGATGCGCGCGGGCCACGGCCTTGGGATCGAGCACGTGCGCGGGGACGAGAGGCGCCGCGAGCGTTGCCGCGACGACGGCGACGGCCAGAACGGTGGCCACCGCACGGCCCGCGAACCACGCGGCAAGGAAGGTAAGTCCGCCCAAGGTCAGCGCGATCGCCGAGGCGTTCTTGTCGAGAAGAACGATGGCGAACAAGCCGAACGCGATCGTTGCCGCGGCGCGGAACGGATGGCGCCGCCTCAGATGCACCAACGCCACCGGCCAAGCCAAAATAGCGATCGCCGCCGTGGCCCGGTTGAACGCGACGGAGAAGATGAACGGCCCCTCGCGCCCGAATAGGGCGCGGCCCGTCTCGAGAATGGCGCCGCGCGTGGCGATCTCGACGGCGAGTAACGCGCCACCGATCGCGGTGCCCAGCACGAGGAATCGCGCGATGCGCGCGCGCCCGTCATCGTCGAGCGTCCGTGCGCTCGCCAGCGCGACGGCCGCGCCCACGATGGCGGCCGCGAAGCGCAGCGCCTCCTTGGCCCCCAATTCGGCGTCGATCGCCCACAGAAGCGTGGTGTCCGCCCACAGCACGAGCCCCACGAGGGGCAGCCACAGCACCCAATCCAGGCGCGGCCAGCGCCGCACCCGCGCGTGGACAAAAAGCAAACCGGCCGTGGTCAGCCCCAGGAGCGTCGAGAGCTGGATGGGTGCGAAGACCGCCACTGGAAAAAACAACAGCGCCGAGGCGGCCAGAAGGCCGTCGGCGCCGGGCAGGACGTGCGATCGGGAGGGGGTGGTCATGCCGCCTTTGTCCCCGAAGCGGGGAGACGAATCAACGCCGGGCGGCGGGCGGCGGGCGGGTCTAGGCGGTCCGAAGCTTCTCGGCCAGGCCCTCGGCGAAGGGCCTAGGGGTGCCCCCCAGGCGCCGCGCCGCTTCCGTGGTGTCCACGTTCTTGCTTTCCCCAGCGCGCGCCACGACCTCCGCGCCGACCAATGCCTGGCGAAGTGCCGCTGGGTCTTCGAAATGGGCACGGCGCCGCGCGGCGCGGTCGTCCGCGCACAGGCGCGCCACGAGGTGGCGCCCCGTCTTTCCTGTGGCGCCGGCGACGGCGATTTTCATGTCCGGCGAAGGCCGAGCGCGTCGAGCTGCCGGCCAATCACCACATCTTCGTCGTAGAGCGCCAGAGCCCGTGCGTGCCCGGCGACTCCCATGCGGGCGCGCAGGGCCGCATCGCCTGCAAGACGGGCCAGCGCCACCCGGAGCGCGGCCGCGTCCCGCACCGGCACCAAGAGGCCGGTTTCCTCGGGCACGACCTCCTCGCGCGTGCCGCGGACATCGGTCGCGACCACCGGTAGGCCGCTCATCATGGCCTCGATGATGGAGCGCGGCATGCCCTCGCGGTGCGAGGGCAGGGTGAAGATGTCCGCGGCCGCCATGAGGTCCGGCACGTCACGGCGATAACCGAGAAATCGCACCCGGCGGGCCTGGACCGGGTCGCGCTCCACCGCCGCCACCGCGCGGTCGATGTCGGACGCGTGGTCGCTCTCAAGTCGCTCGCCCACCACCCACAGCGTCGCGGGCACGCCGCGCATGGCCTCCAGAAGCTCGCCATATCCTTTCTCGGCGACCAAGCGGCCGACCATCAGTACGATCGCGTCATCCGATGTCGCACCCAATTCCGCGCGCAAGCGCGCGCGAACCGATGGATCGCGCGGCGCGAATCGGCCTGGATCCACGCCATTGCCGATGGCCTGGATGCGCCCGGTGCGGCAAAGGTCGAGACGCCGCGCGGTCGCCGCGTCTTCCTCGGCTTGGGTGAACAGCACGTCCGTCAGGCGACCGCCCAGCCATTCCAGCGCCACGTGGAAGGCGCGCCGGTGCGCCGCCATGTACTCATGGAAATAGAAGCCATGCGCCGTGTAGACCACGGTGGTCACGCCCGCGCGCCAGGCCGCGATGCGCCCCAAGAGGGCGGCCACGGGCGTGTGGACGTGGACCATGTCGAATCGCTCGCGCCGGAACAGGCGCGTGAGCGCGGCGACGGTGCGCGCATGGCGGATCACGTCGTGGCTCCGTGCGATGGGCACGCACTCGACGCGGAAACCGGCCTCTCGGACGCGTGCCAGCAATGGCCCATCGGAACAGACGCCCACGATCTCATGGCCGGCGGCACGCTCCGCCGCCATGAGTGGCAGGAGGAAATGCGCCATGGTGAAATCGACGGCCGCGAGCTGGCAGATTTTCATGTCTTCAAGCCTTCACGCGGGGCCGCCGTGCCGGTCGCGCCATTCCTGGAAGGCGAGGACCGTCCACAACTCGGCCGCCGTGTCGCGACGCCCTGATTCGAGCGCGGCCAGCCAGCGCGCGGGCGCCTCCGGATCGATCAGCCCGTCCCGTTTCAGGCGCGCGGGCTCGATCGCGCGCATGAGGCGTTCCGTGAGATCGCCCAAGAGCCAACGCGCGATGGGCACCTCGAAGCCCTTTTTGGGCCGCAGGAATACCTCGGCCGGCAGGCGGTCGGCGAAGGCGCGGCGCAGCACACGCTTGCCCTCGACGCGGCGCAGCTTGTAGGCGCCGGGCATGGCGAAGGCGGCGGCGACCACGCGCCGGTCGAGGAAGGGGCATCGCACCTCGAGGCTGTTCGCCATGCTCATGCGGTCGACCTTGACCAACATGTCGCCGACCAGGCCCACGGCCATCTCGGCGGCCAACATGGCGTTCAACGGATCGGCATGGCCCGAGACCGCCCGCGCCTCGCCGATGAGGCGCTCGATGCGTGGCGCCGCTGGCGCGGGACCGAGCATGCGGTCGAGTTCCGCCTCGGACATCAGCCGCGCCCAACCGGCCTGGCGCTCCACGGCCGGGGCGCCCGCGTGGGCAAGGAAGCGCCGCGCGCGCCGAAACGCCTCCAACACGGCGCTGTCCTTTCCTTCGGGCAAGAGGCGCGCCAAGGGTTCGATGAGACCCGCGCGCAACGGGCGCGGCACGCGGGCATAGGTCGCAGCCAGAAGCTCGCCCTGATATTTGCGATATCCGCCGAAGGCCTCGTCCGCCCCGTCGCCCGACAGCGCGACCGTCACGTGGCGGCGCGTCGCGCGCGACAGAAGAAATGTGGGCAAGGCCGAGCTGTCGGCGAAGGGTTCGTCCAGGTCGTCGAAGACCGCGTCCAACGCCTCCAACGCTTCACGCGGCGTCAGCTCCACCTCGGTATGGTCGGTGCCCAGATGGCGCGCGACTGCGCGCGCCTCGGGGCGCTCCTCGTAGTAGGCGGACGCGCCGGGAAAGCCCACGGTGAAGGTGCGCACGCGTGTTGTCTGTCGCGCGAGGGAAGCGGCGACGATGGCGGAATCGATGCCGCCCGAGAGAAAGGCGCCGATGGGCACGTCGGCCACGGTGCGCGCCGCGACGGCCAGATCGAAGCGCCGCGCCAAATCGGCGGCGGCCTCGTCCTCGTCCATATAGGGCGCCGGCGCATCCGCGGCGGGATCATGCCAGCGCGCGACCGTGATGCCGCTCGCATCGAAACGCGCCCAATGGCCGGCGGGCAGCTTCGCCACACCTTGGGCGATGGCATAGGGCTCCGGCACGTAGCGCAGCGCGAAGTAGAGGCGCGTGGCGACGGGGTCGAGGGGGCGGCTGGCGCCGTCGAGCGCTTGAAGCGCGTTCAAGTCCGAGGCGAAAGCCAAACGGCCGCCTGCCGCGGCGTAGAGAAGCGGCTTCTTCCCGAACGCATCGCGCGCGAGGAACAGGGCGCCTGCTCGCATGTCCCAGAGCGCGAAGGCGAACATGCCGACGAGCCTTGGCAGCAACGCCGGTCCCCAGGCGCGCCAGCCTTCGAGTAGAACCTCGGTGTCCGACTGCGTCGTGAAGCGGCGGCCGAGCGCCTCGAGTTCGGCGCGCACGGCACGGTGGTTGTAGATCTCGCCGTTGAAGTCGATGACCAAGCCGTCGCGCACCATGGGCTGGTTGGCGGCGGCGGACAGGTCGATCACGGCCAGGCGGGTGTGGCCCAGCAATGTTCGCGCATCGGCCCATGTGCCGTGGCCATCGGGCCCGCGCCGCGAAAGGCGCGTGAGCGCCGCCGCCATGCGGCGCTCCGCCGTATCGCGCTCGATCCCGCCCAGGTCCACGAGGCCGGCGATGCCGCACATGGCGCTAGACCAACGACCGATAGAGGGTGGCGAAGCGCTCCGCCGCGCGCGTGAGCGGAAACTCGCGCGCGATGCGCGTCCGTGCTGTCTCGCCGCGCGCACGCCGTTCGGCTGGCGTCAGCGCCGCCAAGGCGCCCATCTCCCGCGCCAGCGCGGCGGCGTCGCGGGGCGGAACGATCGCGCCCACCTCGCCCACGATATGGCGCGCATCGCCCACATCGGTCGCGATCGCGGGCAGGCCTGCCGCCATGGCCTCGGCGAGCGCGTTGGAAAACCCTTCGCCGAAGGCGGAGCTGGAGACGAAGAAATCGGCCGCGGCCAAAAGCCGCGGCACGTCGCCCCGCACGCCGAGCGCGCTGAGATTGCCGCGCGGCGGCAAGCTCTCCGTGCCCAGCCCGACCGCGAGACCCGTGATCCCGGGCGTCATGTCGAGGGCGGCGAGGAAGGTCTCGTGGTCCTTCATGGGATCGCGGCGCGCCACGTGGATGGCAAGGATTGCGCCCTCGGCCACGCCCAATTCGCGCCGGACGGCGGCGCGCAGGGTGGGATCGGGGCCGAAGCGCGCCACATCGATGCCATTGGGGATGACGGCGAAACGGCGCGGCGCGTAGCCGAGCGATTCGTGCACGGCACGCCCGGCTTCGGAGTTGACGACCACGGCGTCGGGCCGCTTGGACAGGCGTGCGGCGAGCGCGATCGTGGCTCTTAGCGCGTAGCCGTATCGCGCGACGTCCATGTCCGAGCAGCGGATACCCCATACCAGGCGCGGCCGGTCGGCGCGACCGAGGATGGCGTGTGCCGCCGTGGCCACGAGGTCGGCATGATACATCCAGCTTTGCAGAACGTGCGGCCGCAACCGCTTGATCGCCACGATGAGGCGGCGCACGGCGCGGGGATCGGGGATGCCGCGTGCCATGCCCAGGTCCGTGACCGCAATGCCCGCGCGCGAAAGCGTCTCCCGGTTCTCGCCGCCGGGCAGAAGGCTGGCCACGCTGGGCGCCATGTCCGGGTGCGGCGCGCGGGTCAGAAGGGCCGTCAGCTGGCCTTCGGCCCCGCCGAGACCCAGACTGGTGATGACGTGGAGAACACGCAGCGCCTCAGCCAAGCAGCAGGGGCTCCAGCCGGCGCGCGACCGTATCCAACGCGAAGCGCGCAGGCAGACGGCTCGGGCGCGGCCCTGTCATGGGCTGCGCGACCACGCGCATCATGGCCGTGCGGAACGCCGGTCCCCATGGGGCGAGTGTGACCGCGTCGCCCTCCGCCGTTATCTCGCCGATGCCGCCGGCCTCGGGCACGGCAATGACAGGCGTGCCGCATGCCATGGCTTCGAGTGCCGCATTGGGCATGCCCTCCCAGCGTGAGGACAGGAGGAAGGCGTCCGCCCCCGCATAGTACGCCCACGGAGATGGCACGAACCCGGCCAAGCGCACACGCGCCGCCGCGCCTCTCTCCGCGATTCGCGCGGCCAGCGCCGCGCGATCCGGGCCGTCGCCCAAGATCGTCAGATGCGCATCGGCGCCAAACTCCGCCATCAGGTCGATCAGACGGTCGAAGCCTTTTTGGTAGGTGAGGCGCCCGGCCGCGACGAAGCGGACGCCATCGCCTGGCTCGCGCATGGGGGCAAGGCTCGCGCGGATCGTTGCCACATCGATCGGGTTGTCGAGGATATGAAGGCGCGTCGGTCGCACGCGCGCCTCTGTGCGCAGTGCATCGGCCACCACGCGGGCGTTGCACAGCACCGCATCGGCGCGCGGGTACAGCGTCCGATAGGCCAGGCGCGCGAGCGCGGGCCAGCGCATGGCCTCGATGCTCTTCGCCGGCAGATTGGCCTCGCGCACCAGAACACGCGGATGCCCTGCAAGAATGGGTGCCATGCCGAGCACCGCCAGGTTCAGGTAGCCCATCGTGGACAGGATGCTGTCGGGCGTCCGTGCGCGGAGCGTGGTGCGAAGAGGCCCCAAGGCCTGGCGCAGCCTGGGGCGGGCCAGATCGTGCACACGGATACCTGGAGGCGGGGCCAGCGGGCCGTTCCCGTCGAGCACGACAATTTCCACCTCGAAACGCGCACGGTCGAGGGCGCCCGCGAGCGCGAGAGTAACGCGCTCGGCGCCACCGCCGGCGAACGAAGGCAAGACAAAGACGATGCGGTGCAAGGACCGGGCGGCCGCGGCCTAGCTCGTGCGCTTGGGCGCGGGTACGCGCTCGAGGATTGATGTCGCCGTCGAAAGCCCCACGCCGAAGCCGCACGCCATCACGCGGCGCACGCGCGCGTCGTGCACGAGGGGTTCGAGCAGAAGGGGGATCGTGGACGACACCGTGTTGCCATGATGCGCCAGGTTTGTCGGCACCTTGGCGGCGGGCAGCTCCAGGCGTTTGGCCACCGCGTCCACGATGTACTTGCTGCCCTGGTGGAACAGGAACAGGTCGATGTCCTTGGGCTCAAGATGTGCCGCGGCAAGCGTCGCGCGAATCTGCTCCGGCACGGCGGTGGCGGAATACTGGAACACCTGCCGGCCGTTCATGCGGAGCTTGCCGTCCACATTGCACAGCGCGTTGGACTGCGTGCCGTTGGTTTCGGCGGCGAAGCGCACGGGCGCCAGGAGCGGGCGTTTGGCCGTCGCTGTCTCCAACAGCGTGACGGTCGCGCCGTCGCCAAACAGCAGCACCGTGTTCTTGTCGTCCGGGTCGAGAATCTTGGAATAAGGATCGGCGGTGAACAGAAGGCCGCGGCTGAGGCCGTTCGCCTCCATGAAAGCCTTCACGACCGAGAGGCTGTAGACGAAGCCCGAGCATCCCAGGCTGATGTCGAAGCTTGCGCAGGCCCGGCCCAGGCCCAGCCGGCCGTGCAGCACCGCCGAGACATGGGGCAGACCGCGGCCATCGGGGTTCTGCGTGCAGACGACGATGCAGTCGATGCCGTCCTTGTCGATGGGGCGGCGCTTGGCCAGCTCGGCGAAGGCCGCCATGCACAGATCCGAGGTGTCGTCCTCCGGGCGTTTGCGGGACACCTCGTAAACGCCGATCTTCTCGTCGATGAACGCACGGTCGATGCCGAACTTCTCGAGCTTGTCGAGATTCGATTCCCGCCCGGGCGGGATATAGCTGGCGATGTCGGCGATTCCGATCATGGCGGGGCGCGCCCTACATAGGGGCTTGGCGGCGGCGGAGCAAGGAGAGGCCGCGTTCCGCCCCCAGCGCGGCCAGCACGATCAGGACCGGTTCGGCCGGGATGCGGTACTTGGGCGAATAGATGGGGCCCGTCACCAGGAGCACATAGATAAGGAGTGCCCCCGCGGCGGCGGCGATCCACGGCCGCTCGCGGAGGAGGGCGAGGAACCCCCAGGCCTGGAGCGTGAGGGAGAAGATGGAGAAGGCGAGGCCCGCCACGATCCAAGGCCGCGCGGCGGGCGCCGTCGTCGCCAGGTAGCCCTGGGCGCGCGCGAGAAGCCCCGTCGCGGGATCGTTGTAGACGCTGCCCTGGCGCGCCGCGCGCAGGCGCGGATCAAGTGCCACGGCCGGCGCAGCCAGGTTGATCGCGGCCCCCTTAAGCCACGCGGCGGCGAGCACCGATATCGGCATGGCGGCCAGATCGTCCATGCCGCGCGCGCGCAGATGGCGCGACAGCGCGAAGGGGTCCATCGCTGCCGGGTCCGTGCCGGCGCCGCGTAACTCGTCCAAATAGCGGTCGCGGTAGAGGCGCGCGCCCTCGGCGTGCGGCGTGCCGTCCATCGCCTGGCGGACGAGCGGCAGCACCCAGGCCGAGACATGGGTGCCCTCCTGCGTCGTCCAGGCGAGCGCGCCGTGATCGCGCCAATGGGCCGCGAGCCACGGGCTCGCGAGGACGGCGGCACCTGTCACCACCGCCGCAGCGGCAAGCGTCGAACGCCCGATGGACCGGCGCGCGACGACAGCCACCACTGGGGCAGCGGCGGCCATGGCGAAGGGGAGAAATTGCACAACCGATCGCGCGAGCAAGGCCGCCCCGCACAGGACGCCTGCCGCTGCCGCATGTTTCGCGCGTCCGCTTGCCACATGGCGCGCCGCGGCCAGCGTCATGGCCGCGAAAAGGAACAGGAACACCGTTTCGGTCAGCAGCGCCGCGGAATGGACGATCAGGTTCGGCCATGCCGCGGCGAAGGCACCGGACAGCAATCCCACGCGCGGACCCAGCATCGCGCCGAGCTTGAACACGAGCAGGCACGTGCCCGCGTCCAATGCGCTCTGAACGGTGATGGCGGCGAGCGGTGCGTCGCCGAACACCGCGCGCACGGCGGCGAGGAAGATGAAGTAGAGCGGCATGCGCTCGCGCCCTGGCGCGCCCTCGGGCGGCGGGTCGAGGCGGCCATGCTCCAGGAGGAACGCAGCGCCGTCCCAATAGAGGCGCGCGTCCTCGATGAAGAAATGCGCGGGGTCGCCCGACAGCGTGAGGGCATTGACGAGCCGAACGGCCAGCGCCGTGAAGAAGACGACCGCCATGGCGCGCATCGGAACGTCGGCCGGGCTGGCGGCGACGATCATGACGGCCGCGCCGCATGGCGCCAAAGGGCCAGAAGATCGCGCGCGCGGCTGGCGCCGTCGCACAGCGTGGCCACGCGGGCACGCGCCGCGTCACCCATCCGCCGCAGGCTGTCTCGGTCATCGGCAAGACGCACGATCTCGCGGGCGAGCGCTGTCGCGTCGAATGGGGACTGGAGAACGCCCGTGACGCCCGCTTCGACGAAGGTCGCATCGGTGCCGACCGAGAACACCGGCAGGCCCATGGCCATGGCCTCCAGGATGTCGCGGCCCCAGGGATTGTCCTCGCGTGTCGGCTTGGCGAGCGCGTTGCACGCGGCCAGCACGCACTCGGGCTCCATCACGTGGCCGAGAAAGCGGAAATGCGCGCACAGGCCCCGTGCTTGGGCCGCGTCGGCCAGCGTGCCGCCCTGTCGCCCGATCTCGCCGAGCAGGCCGGGCAAGGACCGCGAGAGCGCCATGCGCCCGGCCATGACGAACAGCACGTCGCGCCGGCCCATGCGTTGGAGTGCGCCCGCCACATCGAGCAAGCGGTCGAGGCCGCGCGTCCAGGAATACGCGCTCACGCAGGCCACCTTGAACCGCGTGTCCGCGGCCAGCTCGGGCAAGGGGGTTGGCGCCGGGTCGGGCAGGGTCGCGATGTTGTGGATGACAGCGCCGGCGCGCGGGCGCCCGCCGTGACGGCGAAAGGTCGCCTCTTCGTTGGCCGTGATGAAGGCGAAGGCGTCGATGACGCGGGAGAGCGCGCGTACCTGCCAACGGGTGAAGACGCTTGGCCACAGATTGGTGCGCACGTGCTGGGTGAAGGGAATGTGCGTTTGCTGCCGAAGCCAGGCCGCGAGGCCGAACAGGGCCTCATGATTGAAATGGACGCGGTCGAAGCGCGTATTGACCTCGTTCGCCAGGTGACGGCGGAAGACGCGCGAACGAACGTGTCGCCGCGCAAAGCCCGCGAGCGAGAGAAGATTGCGCGAGGTGCGCGGGAGCGCGCTCCAATGCGCCATCGCGGGCTCAACGCGGCAGGGAACGCCCAGGGCGGCGTAGCGCGCGACGACGGGGCCGTCTTTTCGGCACCACACCTCGATGGCCGCTTGGGTGCGGTCCATGTGACGGATGGATTCATAGAGACTGCGCGAGGAGCCGCCGAAGCCGCCCTCGATGTCGAGGCACAGCACGCGGAGCGGTGCCGTCATGACTTCGGATGGACGAGTGCCGCGGCCCCTTCCCATCCGATGCGGAAGACCGCGTCGAGGAAAGACAGGCCGGGAAGAAAAGCCGCCCGGCTTTGGTCGTAGGGGATGGCTTGGAAATCGGTGCGCGCGAGTCCGATGCCGGCATTCGCAAAGGCGGCGGGGTCCTGATAGGTCTCCCCGCCGCGTCCCGCGAGGTACGTGCCGCCCGGGGCCACGACCTCGACAATGCGCACCAGCCGCGCGCTTGCCTCCGCCCCACCAGCGTCGAGCGCGGAGGAGGCGAGGAGGCGCGGCGCCACGCCGAGGCGCGCCGCCGTCGCTTCGATTAGATGGCGATTGATCGCGGCGAGATTGTCGTCCGGCGCCGCGTCATAGGTTTCCGCGAGCCAGTCTCGGGCCGTCCGGTAATGCGCCGCGTCGCGGTAGTAGGTGGCGAGCATGTCCAGATGCGCGCCGCGCCAGTCGGGGCGGCTCGGCACGATTTCGTCGATGCGTTGGCCCAAGGACACGCGGACCGGCACCGTCAGCCAGCGCGCCACGCCCCTACCGTCGATCTGCACGCGGTTGGTGTAACCGCCCTTCGTGAACTGCACGTCGTCGAGGAACACGAAAATGTCCGCCCGCGCCATCTTGGCGAAGTACCCCAGCCACGGCAGGTAGTTCGGCTGGTGGATGGCGACGACGGGCGGTGCGAGCCAGCATTCGAGGATATCGTAGTCGCCATTGCGACCGGCCACGCGAAATCCGTGGGACTCATAGAATGCCCGCGCCCGCGGGTTCGATGCCGCCACTTTGAGGGTAAGGCGTCGCGCCCTCGCTGCTTCCGCGCGCCGGCGCAATTCCGAGACCATGAGTGCGCCCAAGCCGCTACCCCGGGTCGATTCGGCCACCATGAAGTGATGCAAGTGGACGTGGTGTGCGCCACGCTTGGACAGAATCGCGTAACCCACGGGCTCTGCGCCGTTCCAGGCGGCGAAGGACAGCCGCCATTTGTCAGGACGCTCGTCGAGAAAATGCGCGAGCGTCCAATATTCGCCTGGCACATCGGCCGCGATGGAAAGAATGGCTTGGGCGTGGGCACGAATCGTCGTCGCGTCGAGGCCGCGGAACTCAGCCATTCCGCGCGGCCGCCCGCACCTCGGCCGCCACGCGCTCGGCGGTCGCGTCGTCCATGTCGGCGTGGAACGGCAGGCTCAGCACGCGCCGGCTAAGCGCCTCGGAGACCGGCAACGAGCCCTCACCCTCGCCGTGGGCGGCATAGGCGGGTTGCAGGTGCATGGGCTTGGGATAGTAGATCGCGGTCGGGATGCCCTTCGCTTTCAAATGCTGGGCAATGCGGTCGCGTGCGGGAGATTGGATCGTGTACTGCGCCCAGGCGCTGACCATGCCCGCCGGGCGCGGCGGCGTCTCGACCGCGCCTGCCAGCGCCGCGTCGTAGCGCCGGGCCAGCGCCTCGCGCGCCGCGATCTCGGCGTCGAGCGCCGGCAGTTTGGCCAGAAGGATGGCCGCCTGCAGCGTGTCGAGCCGGCTGTTGAAGCCCACGCGCACGATGTCGTACTTGGCCCCGCCCGTGCCGTGCGCGCGCAAGGAGCGATACAGCTCCGCCCGCGCCGCGTCGTCGGTCATGAGCGCGCCGCCATCGCCGTAGGCGCCCAGCGGCTTGGCGGGGAAGAAGCTGGTGGAGGTCACGGGCGCCATGGCTCCCGCGCGCCGGTTGCCCGCGCGTGCGCCGAAGCTTTGCGCGGCATCGGACAACACGAACAGCCCGTGCCGTGCCGAGACCGCGCCGATGCCGTCGTAGTCGGCGGGCAGGCCGAACAGATCGACCGCGATGACCGCGCGTGGCCGAAGCCGGCCCTTGGCCGTGACCGCATCGGCGCGGCGCGCCAGATCGGCCGGGTCGAGATTGCACGTGCGCGCGTCCACGTCGCAGAAGACCGGCGTGGCACCCAGGACCAAGACGGCCTCCGCCGTCGCCGTGAAGGTGAAGGCCGGCACGAACACGGCATCGCCCGCGCCCACGCCGTCGGCCATGAGCGCGATGGTCAGCGCGTCCGTGCCGTTGGCCACGCCCACGCAATGGGCGGCGCCGGTATAGGCGGCGATCTTCGCCTCCAACTCCTTGACCTCGGGGCCGAGGATGAATTGGCCGTGGGCGAGCACGCGCGCGATGGCTGCGTCGATCTCGGGCTTCAAGCGCGCGTACTGCGCCTTCAGGTCCATGAAGGGAATGGGCATGCTCACGGCGTTCCCTCCAGAAGAACGAGGCCGCTCCGGCTCTCGCGATAGCGTTCGCCGGTGCGCGGGCAAACGAGATTGCCGCGCAGCACCTCGCCGGTGCGGCTCACCCAGCCGCGCTGGCGCGCCGGGTTGCCGAGCACGAGAGCGTGATCGCGCACGTCGCGCGTGACCACCGCACCCGCGCCCACCATGGCGTAACGGCCAATGGTGACGCCGCAGACGATCGTCGCGTTGGCGCCGATGGTGGCGCCGCGTTTCACGAGCGTGGGTGCGAACTCCATCTTCCGCTCGACGAAGGCGCGCGGTGTCAGCACATTGGTGAACACGCAAGACGGTCCGCAGAACACCTCGTCCTCGAGAGTCACGCCCTCGTAGACCGAGACATTGTTCTGAATTTTGACGCGCGCGCCGACCCGCACATTCGGGCCGGCCATGACGTTCTGGCCCAGGCTCGAGCCCTCGCCGATGCGCGTGCCCTTGAGCACGTGGGTGAAGTGCCAGATCTTGACGCCGGGGCCGATCTCGGCACCATCGTCCACGATGGCGCTCGGATGGATGTAAGCGAGCGGGGTCACGAAGTGGCCTCCACGGCGACGGGATGTCCTTGGGTGAGCGAGCGCTGGCAGGCATCCAGCGTCGCAAGAACGCGGAGGCTCTCGGCGGCGTCCGAGCGCGGACGCGCACGCCTCTCCACGCAATCGAGGAAGTGGCGGCACTCGCGCGCGAGCGGTTCTTCGGTGTCGAACGCGATGGGCTCGGCCGCGGCCCGCTCGATCGTCGGCAGATCGTCCTTCCATCCCACCGCATGGGGATAGAACAGCAGCTTGTCCGCATCCTGGGCGCTGTCGTGGAAACTGGCCATGCCCTCGCTCCCCACCACGACGAGGCGGTGGTCCTTGTAGGGATGGAGCCATGAGACGAAGACATGCGCACGCATCCCGTCGGCGAAGTCGAGATGCGACAGCGTCGTGTCCGCGACCGTGGGCAGAAGGTAGCTGCCTCCGCTGGTCATGGCGCGCACGGGCGCCCGGCCCGTGAGTGCCAGGATCATGGAGACGTCGTGCGGCGCGAAGGACCACAGCGCGTTCTCCTCGCGCCGGATTTTCCCGAGGCTCAGCCGATTCGAGTAAATGTAGTGCAATCGCCCCAAGCGTCCGCTGGCGACCAAGGTTTCGAGCGCGTTGAAGGCCGGATGATAGAGAAGAAGATGACCCACCATGAGCGTGAGACCGTGCCGCGCCGCCTCGGCCCCCAACGCCTTGGCTTCGGCCAGGTCGAGGCACAGCGGTTTCTCGACGAAGACGTGCTTTCCGGCCGCAAGCGCCTGCGCGACCAGCGCCCCATGGGTGGCGGCTGGCGTGGCGATGACGACCGCATCGATGTCGGAGGACAGGAGCGCGTCGAACGCCGCATGGGCCACCACGTTGGAAAGACGCGCCGTCACGGCGTGGCGCGCCTCCTCGCGCGCGTCGCACACGGCCGCAAGCGCACCCAGAGCGTGGAAATTCCGCGCGAGATTGGGGCCCCAATGGCCGAGGCCGGCGACGCCCACGCGAATCACGGCACACCTCGCTTGGCGTCCGCATGCACGGCGGAATGCGCGGCAAGCTCCCGATCGAGACGGCGGGCGCGTTCCGCGAGGAAATGCGCGAGGCGCCCGGCGGGCTCCATGGGCGGATCCTGCCACCAAATGGGATGGGTGAGGAGTTGGAGCGCCCGTCCGGCGGCGATCGTGGGATGGTCGAGCGGCGCGCCGCGATGCCATCCCCCGCGCGAGTCCGAGCAATATCCCATCTCGGTGAAGAAGCGCGGCTCGTAGGCGTGGCGCCGTCCGCCCAAGGCACCCGATCGGCCCAGCAGGGCGGGCGCGGGGCGGTGAAAACTGATGGTCGCGACGCGCGTGCCTGTCATTTGTTCCAGAAGGGTGCATTCGCGCGCGGCCGCCTCGTCGAGCGCGCCCGCGTCGTTCTCGTAGAGGGCGGCGTCAAAATGTAGCCCAATTTCGTGGCCGAGCGCGGCGAGTCGGGCGAGCACCCTCGTACCGTTGGGTGCGGCCGGGTTGTAGAACTCGCTGCGGACCAGAACGAAGTATGCGGCGCCGAGGCCCAGTTCCGCTTCCGTCTCGGCCATGGGCAGGGCCGCGTCGAGCGAATAGTCGATGTCATGGCGGAGGATCAGGTGGCGCTGGGCAGGCTCGGCATCGGCGAAGCCGCGCACGGAATAGCCGCGGTCGCGGAGCGCGCCGAGAAGTGCGCGGTAGGACGTGAGACCGAACGCAGCGCTCATGCCGCGATCTCCAGGACGCGCTCAAAGAACGTACTCTGCGGCGCGCGCAGCTGGCCCGTATGATGAAGGATCACGAAGGTTCCGCCATGGCGGCGACAGATCGCGTTCACCGCCTTCGCCTCGGCGAGCGCGTCGGCGATGCTCAGATCGCGATACTTGCCGCCGAAGAGGCCGAAGTCCATGACGGCCGTCGCCACCTGATCGAGTGCCAGCGTGCGCCGCCCGCGCAAGCTGTACGCGGCGTGGCGCCGGCACGTGCCGTTGCGGAATCCGCTCGCCTCGGGCCAGGCCAAGCTCGCATCGAGCGCCATACCCGCATCGTTCCAAATATCGGGCGTATTCTCGGCTGCGTAGCGCAGCACGTGCTGGCGGCCTTCCGTCACCTTCTGGCCGAGCGCCCGTTCGAGGCCGGATTTCTGCGCCTGCCAGGTCTGCGGATCGGACGGCGTCTCGAATCCGGGATGGAAGCCGAGGATGTGGCCGCGCGCCGCGATCTCCTGGCCGAGCGCATGCAGCAGGCGCGGCATCGTCGCCGCATAGGGGCTGTCCATAGGATGGTGGCTGGGTCCCATGAAATAGAACCGGCTCTTGAGCTTGCGGGATTCGGTCGCTGCCATAATGGCGCGCGCGGAGTGCCATGGCTCGCCGGAGGCGTAACCATCGGCGAGGCGATTGAGCGCGCCCATGGGACGGCCGCGCTTCAGGAAGTCGCCAGCCGCTTGGCGCAGCGGCTCGTGCAGCCGGTGATAGCCGCGCAAACGGTCCACATCGTGCGTGACATAGGCGGCGTAGGACGTGGCGATGGGCGGATCCGTCCGGCCGAATAGGGCCGCGGCCACATCGCGCGCCGCTTCGTCGGCGAGCGGCCCTGCCTTGCCGGTGCGCCGTACGGCGAGGGCCGCCGCGCGCGGAAACCGGCCATAGCGGTCGCGCGCCGGATGGCCGCGTTCTTCCAGGCGCGTCAACAGAAGGAAGATGAGGCCCAGGGCATCGTAGGCGAGGCCTGGCCCCCGGGGCGGCATCGGAAACAGCCCCGTGACCTGCCCGTCCACGTGGCGTTCCAGGACGTCATGCATCGGATGGATACCGTCGGCATCCAGGCGCACGCCGTGAGGGAACAGCGCGTTCGGGACATGGACGGCGCCGTTGGGCGCGTCGGGGCCGTAGTGGAGAACGGCGGATGCACCCGTGTCGCGAACCAGTGAATGGCACCGTTCGAGGAAGGTGCAGGTGTGCTCGATCTCGGGTCGAAAGACCTCCAGCGCGGGCGCCACGGAAAGGCGGTAGGCGAGGCGCGTCACGCCGCGATTCCGAACTCGCGCACCCAGGCGTCGTGCGTGAGCAATTGGCGCAGAAGCTTCGTGTGCTTGGCGCGGCCTTCGAGATGCTCGTCGATGCAGCGTGCCAGCGCGTCCGCGTCGAGCACGCCCAGGGTGAGGGCGTCCAAGCGCGCGCGAATTTCGACGAAACGCCGGCGATGGCCCGGCTCGTCCTTGTAGAGATTGGGAATGTTCTGCCAGGAGCCGGCGGAGTGGTAGCTGGTGGGTGTTGCTTCGCGCCGCGCGAGCCCGGTGCGCCGCAGGGCGGCACGGCCCATGAGGGCGGCGATCTCGAGCCATGGGTCAAGATCGGCCCGAAATCCCGTGTTGGCTTGGGGCAAGCGCCCCGCCGCGGGCGAAAGCAGAGCGAGCGCCCGCTTGACCATCCGCCCGCTGCAGCGCCAGGCCGGCGGCATGCGGAGGTAAAGGTCGAAGACCTCGTTGTCGAAGGCGGGCAGGCGCAGATTGGCGACGGCACGCGTCGCCATCATGCCGGTGAAGGCGTAGTGCTTCGAAAGCGCGTGGAGGATGAAGGCGTCCCACGCGTCGTACGGCTCGGCCGATCGAAGCCAGGGTGCCAAGGCCTCATCGAGCGCTTGCTCCTGGCTCCGCCACCACTCCGCGCGCCAGGCAGGCGCCGCGATGCGTTGCACCGTCGCGAGCGGCGGGCCTTGGCGAAGCGAGCGCAGCACATCGGCGCCGGTGGGATTCCGCGGAATGGGTCGCAACACGGGCAGGCGCGTGCGCGAGCCCAGGATTTGTGCGAAGCGCGCGGGCAGGTAATAGCCGCGCAGCGTGAAGTCGAGGCCATGGCCGGTGAGGATCGTGCGGCACGCTGCCCCAACCCTTGGCAGGAAGGCCGACATGGGAGTGGAGGCCGGGTAGAGCCCGTTCGAATCGACGACCGTGCGTTCGAGCACCGGCAAGGTGTCGGGCGGAGACACGATGAGCGCGTGGTGTTCGGCGCCCATCGCACGGGCGAGCGCGCGTGCGATGGCAAGCTCGGGGTTGTCCTCGAAGCTGGCCGTCGTCCAACAGCTGAGCGAGGCCTTGGGTGCCGCGGCCAGGATGAGCCGGCTGTCGATACCGCCCGACAAGAGAAGGCCGATGCCTTTGCCCGTCGACTGGCGCGCGCACGCGCGGCGGAGCGCGGCGGCAAGCAGCACGGCGCCTTCGGCCTCGGAGAAATCCGGTTTGTGCCAGGCGAGCGTCCAGTGGCGACGCTCCTCCATGCGTGCGCCTTCGAACGTGACGATGGTGCCGGCCGGCACCGCCTCCACGCCCGCCACGTGCGTTGTGCGTCCGAAGGTACGCTGGGTCGTGAAAAGCTGAGCGACAACATCCGGCGCGGCGCGGCGCGGCACGCGCGCGTCGCCCAGCAGCGTGCGAATCTGCCCCGCGAAGACGACCTCGCCGTCTTGCCGCCATACGTGCAGGGGAAAGCTCGCGTGCCGGTCGGTTGCGAGAATGAGACGATGTCGCGCGCGGTCGTGGATGGCCAGGGAAAAAAGGCCGTTCCAATCGGCGATCCGGTCGATCGCGTTCGTTGCCGCCAACGCCACGGCGCGTGCCGCCAGGCTCGGTTCCGTCTCCGGCCCTGCGGGGCCGAAGATCTCGCCCAGCGCCACCGCGGCGAATCGTCCGTCCGCCGATTCGGCGTAGCCGGCACCGTCGTGGCGATGCGCCGCGCGGCAAAGGGCGATGCCCGATTGCTCGTGGCGCGCCACGGCGTATCCGGCGGGCAATGTCGCCGCCATGGCGGCCGCGTCCGCCGGTAGGCGCGGATCGGGCCGGTAAAGACCGAAAAGGCCGATCACGACCGTCGGGTCATCCCGGGCAGCGCTCCGCGGGCAGCGCCATGACATTGCCGCGCCGGCCGACGAAGACGCGATAGCCGTGCGCTTCGAGTCGGGGTTTGGCGAGCGACCAGATTTTCTCGCCACCGCGCGTGTACCAGCCGGCGAGACGCACGCGCGGTCGCATCTCCCGAAGCGTGCAGGCGGCCCCGTCGAGCGCCTCCGGTTCCGCGCCGTTCAAGGTCAGGCTCAGCATATCCACGCGCGCAAGCTCGTGCGCGGCCACGGCTCTGTCCACCGAGATCGTGCGGACTTTCTCCTTGCGCGTGCCCTCCTGGACCTCGGCCAGAAGCGAGTTGCCCTGCGCGTAGGTGGACTCAAGCTCCAGTTCGCCTTCGCCGCTCCACACGGCGTTGTGGAGCGCGGTTACGTTCGCTGCCTTGTTGTGTGCGATGTTGCGTTGAAGCAGCTCGAAGCAGCCCCGGTTCGCCTCGATCGCCACGATGCGGCCGGGCGCCACGTCGGGCGCCAAGCGCAAGTCGCCGAAGCCGAGGAAGGCGCCGCAATCGACGATGCACTCCCCCACCTTGGGCGCGAAGGCGGCCATGAGCGCCGCATGCGCGTTCGTGTCGTCCAGATCGGCGATGGCGTCTTTGTGCTGGCCGTGGAAGCCGAACAGCGCCTCCGCGTCCGAGATGTCGGGCTTCAGGTCCGGCCGCATGTGCGGATAGAGAAAGCGTGTCACGCAGTCCTTCATGAGGCGGAAATGCGTGGCCGGCATGCGCGCGGGCATGTGGCGGCGAAGCAGCTCGTGGATGTCCCGGTTTTCCGGCTCGGTCGCGAAGCCGTGAAGCCGCAGGTCGCCTTCGATCTCGATCCAGGGCACGGCCCCGTCGGCCCCGTAGCGCACGCGCGCGTCGAGCGCCGCCAGCTCGGCCAGCAACACGGCATAGCGCCGGCGCCACCGCGCGCGGTATCCGGGAAGAAAGGACTTGAGGCGCGTCGAGGTCTTCATGCGGCCCCCTTCACGCCGTGCGTGGCGCGCGGGTCGTAGCCGCGCAGATAGGTGATGCGGTCGAGCGCGGCCGCGGGCAGGCGGTCGCGGAACCGCTCGAAGGTGGCGATGTCCTTGGGCGAGACCTGGGTCGCCGCGTAGCCGTGCGAGACATTGCGGTTGAGTGGCCGGCCCGGGTCGATCGACCCCGTCTCGAAGCCGAGCGCCCGGAGGTGCCGCGCGAGCGCCACGGGGTCCAACAGCTCGTCCGTGCGAATCTCGACGATGGGATGCAGGCCGAACTCGTCCGCGAGCGCATCGGCGCGCAGATAGACCTCGCACCAGGCCCAAAGATAGAGAGCGCCCGGTTCCAGGACCGCGGGATCGAGGCGGAGCTGGTTGACCGCCGCGTCGGGCCGGTTGTTGTCGAGGTAGATGTCCTTCCCGCGGTTGAGGAAGCTGCGCATGTTGAGGATGGGGTCGCGCACCAGGCGCACCAGACGCAGGCCGGGCTTGAGGCGCGCGATGGGGCGGTGGAGGCCGCGCACGAAGTACTTGCTCACGTCCAAATAAGCGCGCGCGCCGGCGCGCGCCACGCGGCGGTCGATCCACGCCAGACGCCGGCGCGCGTAGCGTTCGAGCGCCGTCTCGTCGCCCGCGACGAAGGCCTGGATCACCTTGCCCCGACCCAGAAGCTCGTGGGTCTCGACGAAGCGCCGGCGGAAAAGACGCTCGTAGTGGGAGAACGGCCGCGGCGTCCAAGGGCGGATCTGCGGCTCCTCGAACAGGGTCAGGCAATCGGGCACGTGTCGCTGGACGACGTCGGCCAGCGAGTTCTGCCCGCTGCGCCCCGCCGTGACCGTGAAGATGTAGCGTGTGCTCACGCGAGCGTCTCTCCGTCACCACGCACTGAGGCCGCCATCGACGAAGATGCTTTGCCCGGTCACATAGCTCGACGCGTCGGAGGCAAGCCAGATCGCGGTGCCCGCAATTTCGTCCTTGCGCGCCATGCGTCCCATGGGCACGCGGTTGGCATAGCGCGCGACGAACTCGGCGCTTTGGCCGCTTTCCACCCCGCCCGGCATGATTGCGTTCGCGCGGATTCCCTTGTCGGCGTAGCTCGCGGCGAGCCACCGGGTCAGGCCCACCACGCCCGCCTTACCCACGGCATAGACAGCGGGGTTGTTGATGGCGACGCCCTTGTAGGTGGCGCCCTCGTAGATGCGCTTGTCGGAGGCATAGGCGCCGTAAATCGAGCCGACTTGGATCAGCGATCCGCCGTTCGCACCCGCCATGCGCCGCACGGCAGCCTGGGCCATGATCGCCATGCCGTCCAGATCGACCGACAGCACGCGCCGCCACTCCGCGAGGGCGTAGTCCTCGAATCGCGCGAAGTAGGCCTTGGGGTCCGCAGTCGCACTCTGGGCGTTGTTGAGAAGCACGTGCGGGCCGCCTAGGTCGTTGGCGATGCGGTCGAGCGCGGCGTCCGCTGCCTTCGGGTCGCTCACGTCACAGACGAGACCCACGACCGAGCCGCCATGTTGCGCGGCCAGCGCCTGGGCGACCTTGGTCGGCTCGGCGGCCGCCAGGTCCAGAAGAGCCACGCGCGCGCCGTGGGCGCGGAAGGCGGCCGCGAACTCGCGTCCCAACAGGCCGCAGCCTCCGGTGATCACGATGGTTCGGTCGGAAAGATCGAATGCCTTGCCGTACACCATGCCTATCGTCCTTCGCCGAGTCGCGTCATGAGGAGAGTCACGATCTCGAAGTCGAGTTCGCTGTCGATGTCGTGGCTGCGCGCGGGCGGCATCTCGAACAGCTTCGTTGTGGGCAGAAGAACCGCGTCGGCGGCGAAGAAGGTCGCGCGCGGCCAGACATAGATCGACGCGTTGCAGTCGAAGCAGCGCGGCGCGTCC
>SXGR01204662.1_pt1 | contig 24188 bp, 20 predicted proteins | sample 3174711 | NCBI WGS metagenome assembly SXGR01 (sample SAMN11356860, study PRJNA531348) | freshwater metagenome | isolation source: freshwater sample F1-60 | place: China: Fuxian Lake, Yuxi | collected 2017-12-25
GCAGGCCATTTGCCCTCATTTCCTCAACCGAGACTTGTGAAGCCCACCCATGCTAGCGCTCGGGTGGTTCTCCCCCAAGCTCCAGCCCAAGCTTCGACGGCGCCGAAGCTCCCCAGAAAATATTATTTTTTCATTCAAAAGTTGATTTTTGAGATAAAAAAAGTCCGATATTAAGAATTACCGCTGACAAACTGGTCAAGATAATTATCTATTCATCGTGAATATTTGCTTCATTTTGTGCTATTCTTCTACAAAATTGCTGTAATTCATTAATATGTAATTATTATAATAATGATATGAGCAGACAAACTCTTACTGTCAGAATTAAACCTGGAATTTTAAAATGGGTTCTTGAAACTAGTGGTTGGGAGATGGAAGAACTAGAAAAAAAATTGAAATTAAATAAAGAATCTATGAGAAAACTTGAATCAAAAGAACCTGTTATTGAATTAAAAAAACTAGAAAAGCTTTCTGAATGTGTTAAACGACCTTTAGCTGTATTTTTCATGGATGCTCCTCCTACTGAATCAGAATTAACTGATTATAGAAAAATTGCAGGTTTAGAATATGAAAAATTTTCTAAAAAAACTTTTCTGGCTATGAAAGAATCACGTTATCTCCAATCAATTGCTAAAGAACTTTTACAATTCCAAAATCTTGATCTCACTCCAAAAGTTGAGAATGTTACTGTAACTGATGATCCTGAATTAATTGCACTTACAGAACGAAAGCGACTAGGATTCGAATCTGAGGAATTTTTACTATCGGCAGATGCTAAAAAATCCCCTAGAAATTTCTTCAATTTGCTGCGAGAAAAAATTGAATCGTTGAATATTTTTGTTTTTCAAGTTAACATGCCATTAATAGAGGCAAGAGGGTTCACCTTGACTGATGGACTGCCACGAGTGATCATTGTTAATTCTTCAGATTCTATTAAACCCAAAATTTTTACGCTTTTACATGAATATGGTCATATCATACTGAAAAAAGAAGGCATTTGTTTGGCTAGTTCCGAATTAAATCACAGTACTTCTAAAAATGAAACGCAAAATATTGAAAGCTGGTGTAATACTTTTGCAGCGTCTGTTTTAATGCCTAAATCCGAGTTTCTATATCAAGTAACAAAATGGGAACAACGACTTGAGAATCCAAAAGAAATCATTACAAAATTATCTAACCAATTCAATGCAAGTAAACAATCTGTTGCCGTTAGAATAAGTATTCTTAATCCAGATTCATCTCTTGCTAATTTTTACAAAAATTCGTTTGAAATTATAAAAAAAGAAGATTTACCAAAAACATCCAAAAAGAAGGGAAAAGGTGGTCCTGATCAAATAAATTCATGTATTAGTAAAAAAGGTAGAAAATTCATATCACTAGTTTTGAATTCTAAAGAAAAAGATTTTGTTACTTATAATGATGTGATGAGTTATCTTAATCTCAATTTGAAATATTTGGACCGACTACAAGAAAAATTGTAGATTGTTTATGGCTTCAACTTATGTGATAGATACTAGTTCTTTGATTGAACTACCACAACACTATCCCTCAAGTAACTTTTCAGGACTTTGGGATCATCTTGAAGGATTAGTAGCAAATGTACGATTAATTGCTCCTACAGAAGTTTTTAAAGAGATCTCTCCTGGAAAAAGCCATGAACTTTTTCAATGGTGTAAAAAAAATAAAGAAATGTTTGTTGATATGAATTCTCAAATGTTGCAATTTGTATCTGATATTATGACTAATCATAAAGGCTTGGTTCCGTTAGATAAATCTGGTCCTGTAGCCGATCCTTTTGTTATTGCATTAGCTCGTTCTAGAATGAATAATTTGACAGATGATAAAATATTTGTTGTCACTCAAGAAGGTGTAGGTTCAATAAATAAAATTCCTTTTGTATGTAGATCTTATAACTTAACTGCAATTAAATTAATGGAATTAATACGTCTAGAAAATTGGAAATTTTAGTGTGTAACAATTTAATGAATTATTTTTGATTCTATGCCATATCTTAATGCGTAAATTGATGTGTTTGACAAGTTATGCATGCATGAAAAATATCCTAACAATGTAAAAAATTTAGAATTTAATTTTATTGTTCAACTCTATCCGAAACATCATCAAAAATCTCATCTAGTTCATTAAGCATGAACACTGCAATATTGGTTATCTTTCCTGTAAGTTCCATTTCATCCCAACCTGGATGCATGGCTCTGAGTTTTTTTGTAATATCCATACTTTTAATTAATTCTTCACTCTTTTTTTCAGCTTCTGTAATTTTCATATAATGACCAAAAAAATCTCTAATATCAAACATTTTTTTGATATCTGTTGCCGTTTCTGCAGTAATCAAATTTTTGTCTTTTAATATTTCCACAATTGTATCTCTTGCAATTTTTCTAGATTTGATAGATACTGTAATTGCAACCATGATATCTTTTAGTAAACTTTCTACATAATTAGTTATGAGTAAACATTCTGTTCTAACTGATGTGCAATTGTTTATCTCCTCCATCATCTCTGATCTGATTTTTTCTTTGTTTTCTTTCAATTTTATTATTACATTGTATGCTGATTCTTCTTTTTCTGACATAATCGATAATTTTTAGATTATGTCTAAACTTAAGTATTTAGAAAATCTAGAATATGAATATTTTTTACATGTGATATTTCTTTCTGTTTTGATATTATTTCTTTTTGAAAATATTTTCATTTTTAAATCAAAACGTAGACATTCAATAACTCTATAAACAATCATTCAATACCAAAATTATGGCAAAATCCGAATTAGGTGGACGTCCAGTAGATATTACAAAAGAAGATGGAAAAATTAAGATAGTTTTTCATCCTATTGCAAAAGGAGCAAAACATCCAGATGCATCTGTCTTTTCTGTAAAACTGACAAAATCCGACCTTGAGACCCTCAAAAAGGCATTATTATAGACATACTTCCATTTGGTAATTACATACTTCCAAATACTTTTATCATACTTCCATTATTCCAAAATGTGTCTCGAGCCAGAGTCGATGAACAATTTGTGGGAAGCGAAACATACGGTTTTGATGCAATCAGAGGTATTCAGGCAGGAAACGAGTTCTATGTTGCCATGTGCCCCCTCAAAATCATCCCAAAGTTGTTTATCTTCAATGACTATGATATTCCTCCAGAACTACGTGCTCAAAGAACCCTTAGTGCTACTAGAATCCCCGCAATCAAAAATTACATTTTGAATAATCCTGATAGTTACATTTTTTCTTCACTTACTGCATCTGTTGATGGAGTCATGAAATTTACTCCCGCAGCCTCACTTGGTCAAGACGGCAAACTGGGGCGTCTTTACATAAACATGGATTCCAGACTTTTGATAAATGATGGGCAACATAGAAGAAAAGCAATCGAGGAAGCTCTGCAAGAAAGACCAGATTTAGGCCATGAGATGATCTCTGTTGTGTTTTTCCAAGATACTGGATTAAAACGCAGTCAGCAAATGTTTTCAGATTTAAATAAAAATGCAGTAAAACCAACAAAGTCCCTTAACATCTTGTATGATCACCGAGATGTCTTTTCAAAATTTATTGTTGATTTGACATCTAAAATTGAAATATTTCAAAACAGAGTTGATCTAGAAAGAACTAGTATCTCAAATCGTTCTACCAAAGTTTTCACACTAAATGGAATTGCAGATGCTACAATGCGTTTACTTGGTACATCTAAAGGAAGAAAACTTTCATCAGAAGATAAAGAAATGATTTCCATATTTTGGCAGACTGTTTCAAAAAATATTCCTGAATGGCAATTATTACTACAAGACAAAGTTTCACCACATGAATTACGTAAAGAATTTGTCCACACTAACACCAACGTACTAAACGCATTAGGTATTGTAGGTCATACTATTATGCAAGAATTTCCAGATACATGGAAAGAAAAACTACGTGGTTTAAAAAATATTGACTGGTCTAGAAGCAATCCTGAATGGCAAGGACGCCTAATTGTTAATGGACAAATGCTAAAAAATGCACGTGGAATAGAATTAGCTGCAAATACAATTATGCAAAAATGTGGCATAAAATTACCTGAAGACAGATTAAAGCATGAGGCTAAATCTTGAGTGAATCTATTTTTGATAAAAAAAGTCTTAGTGATGTTTATGAAGAAATAAGAAAAGTCTACCTCAGTGATAATAGACCTTGGATAATTGGATTCAGTGGAGGCAAAGATTCTACATGTTTGGTTCAACTTACCTGGAATGCATTATCTGAACTTCCTAAAGAAAAACTCCAGAAAAAAATCTACATCATATCTTCTGATACTTTGGTAGAAACCCCAAAAATTGCAGAGAGAATCATGACTAGTCTAGATAATATCGAGCAGGCATCAAAAAAGACGAATCTTTTGATATCTACCAATTTACTGAGACCAAAGATCTCAGATACGTTTTGGGTACGGATGTTGGGATTGGGATATCCTGCACCAACTAGCATGTTTAGGTGGTGCACTGATATGCTAAAAATCAATAATGCTGATAGATTCATTCAAGATAAAGTCTCAGAGTATGGTGAGGCAATCGTACTTTTAGGCATGAGAAAAAACGAGAGCTCTACAAGACAGCAATCAATGAATCTATATAAAATTGAAAACAGCCTTCTCTCCAGACACTCAAAATATGCTCAAACCTATGTGTATACCCCACTTGAGGATTTTTCTGCAGATGATGTTTGGAATTATCTTTTACAAAATAAAAATCCATGGGGTGAGCAAAATAGGGACTTACTTGCATTATACCAAGATGCAAATGCAAGTGAATGTCCACTAGTTGTAGATACCAGTACTCCATCATGTGGTGGAGGTCGATTTGGATGTTGGACATGTACCGTTGTAGATAAACAAAAGCACTTGGGAAATTTTATTGAAAACGGAGAAGAATGGATGGAGACTCTGGTAGAACTACGACAAGAACTAAAAGATACACAAGAACCAGAAGCATGGGATAAAGTACGAGAGAAAAAGAGAAGACATGGAAGAGTGGAATTAAAAACAGATGGATCAGGCGATTACACTCCTGGACCATACACAATGAAATTTAGAAAAGCCTTTTTAGAAAAACTTATTTTGGGACAAATAAAAATACAAAAGGAAGGGCCAAATCCTAATCAGACTTTAATTTTAGATGAAGAGATTCATGAAATCCAAAGAATATGGAGAATGGAGCAAGGCGATTGGCAAAACAGTGCTTATCAAATTTATCATAAAGTTACTGGCAAAAAACTTGAATCTATTAAAGAAGACATGGGTGGATTTGGAAAAATGGAAGCAGAATTATTGCAACAAGTGTGTACGAAACACAATGTTCCTTCAAAATTAGTTAGCACTCTTCTTAATTTGGAATTTGAAAATCAGGGTGCAACTCGTCACTCTAAAATTTATGGAAAGATAAAATCAGAATTAACAAAAGAGTGGCGTGATGATATGACTCAAATCATGAAAGAGCTTACACTGGAACACGAAGAAAGGGAGAAGGTAAAATCAAATGCTTTTAACAAAAGTAACACTTAATGATTTTGGCGTCTATGGCGGACGCAATGAATTTGATTTTAAAACCACACCTGATCATCCTGTAATTTTATGTGGAGGAACTAACGGTGCAGGAAAAACTACTCTCTTTGAATCAATCATGCTGTGTCTTTATGGTCAGGAATCCTTTGAGCAGAAAATCTCTCAAAAACAATATCATGAGTCTATTTTGAGGTCAATTCATCGATATTTAGGCACAAAAAAATCAGCTGATGATGCTTCAATTATTGTGGAATTTCAGTTTGCTCATGAAGGGAAAATTACAGAATATCAAGTAATGCGAATGTGGCAAAACAATGACGGTAAAATTGATGAAAAATTATTAATTCAAAAAAAAGAACCAGATGATAAAAATTTTACCAAACTAGATTCTGTTGTAGAATTAGATTGGCAAACTTTCATAGATCAATTACTGCCAAAAGGAATTACATCTCTTTTCTTTTTTGATGGGGAAAAAATTCAACATATTGCAGATTCTGGAGACGAAGCAAGACACATCAAGTCTTCTTTTGATGTATTGCTGGGATTAGATCTAGTAAAACAACTGAGCGATGATATTAGTCTCACTCTTTTGAGAAATTCTGATGGAGAGACAAAAAATATTCTTGAAGAACTTGATAGACACACCAAAGAAAAAACTGAAGCAGAGGAAAAACTAGGAAAAATTAAAGAAAAACAGGCTGACCTTAAAGCACAAATTAAAATTCTACAGCAAAAAGTTTCAGATCAAGAAGAACAATTTAAGAAACTAGGAGGAGATTTTGCAAATAAAAGAGAGACATTAAGAATAGAAAAAGCAAAACTAGAATCTAAACTAGAAAATATTGAAAAAGAAATAAGAGATTTATGTTCTGGCGTATTGCCTTTTAGTTTAATACCTAATTTAATGCAGGAATTAAAATCCGAAATTCTATCTGATCAGAAAAAAATACAGGACAGTTTTGAAAAAAATATCTTAGAGAAAAATTTCAAAGATTTACTAGAAAAAATAAACTCTAAATCATTTCTACCAACCTATGATGATGTCATCAAAGAAAATTTCAGCAAACAACTAACAGAACTTTTAGAAAATAAACTAGAATCAATTTCAAATATTCATAAAACCACATTTAACTTATCTCCAACTGACATAAATCAAATAATTCAATTAATTGATGATATTGATAAATCATCAGAGGCAAAAATAGAATCACTTGCCAAATCTCATAATATTGTGTTAAATTCTCTAAATCTGGTCAATGTTAGCCTGGAAAATGCACCAAAAGAAGATGAAATTGGACCAATTTTTACAAAATTAACGCAGACAAACCGTGAATTAGGTGAGCTTGAAAATGAATTAAATCATCTGGAGACTATGGAATCTCAAGAAAAATCACTAATCACTATTCTAAATGCAAAGATTCGCTCTATTTTATCAAAAAGACAGGCAGACAAAAGAAGACTGTTAAGTTTAGATCTTGGGCCTAGTGTGCAAGATGTCCTAAAGGAATATTCTGATTTACTTCGAAATAAAAAACTTGAATTACTTGAGAGCTATATTTTAGATGGATTAAAGATACTTTTACACAAAAAAGACTTTATTGAAAAAGTATCCATTGATAGAGACTCTTTCAAAATCCATCTCTACAAAGGAAACGACGACGAAATTACAAAAGAGATGTTATCAAAAGGTGAACTGCAAATGTATGCTACATCAGTTGTATGGGGGTTGGCAAAAACATCAGGCAGACCACTTCCATTTATGATTGATACTCCACTTGCCAGATTAGATGATGAACACAGAGAAAATATCGTTGAAAATTTCTATCCTTTTGCATCACATCAAACTATCATACTCTCTACTAATTCTGAAATTAATTTTCATTTTTATCAAAAACTCAAACCATACATTGCAAAATCATTTGTAATTCAATATGATTCAGCCAATGGAAAGACAATAAAACACAATGGATATTTCTTTAATGAAAAGGGAGAAAAAATAATTGAAATTCAGTAGAATTAAAATTAGTTCTCGTAGTCAGAGAATATTTGGTGAAATAAAATCACATACTGGACTAACTCCAAATATTTTGGCAAGATTTGCAATATGTATGTCATTAAAAGAAAAATCTATCCCCAATCCTAATGAGTATAATGAAGATGGCTCTGAGCTTGCACCAAATGTTTTATTTGGCGAATACGAAGAAGTCTATCTTGCATTAATGCTTAATAGATTAAAACAAGACAAACTAGATCCAGAACTTTATTTAAACAAAATGATGCGCTCTCATTTAAATCGAGGAGCAATTGCATTGAGTCCACGTATCAAGGATTTATCTGACTTTTATGAGCTAGTCAAAGAAGAGAGAAATGTCTAAATTTCCAATTTATCTTGATTCTCATGCTACCACGCCTGTGGACCCACGTGTATTTGAGGAGATGAAGCCATATTTTACAGAAAAATTTGGAAATGCTTCTAGTTTGGATCATTCATATGGGTATGATGCTTCAATTGCTGTTCAGCAATCACGAGAGACAATAGCAAAAGCAATTGGCGCCAACATTGATGATATTATCTTTACATCAGGAGCTACAGAATCAGATAATTTGGCATTGATTGGTGTAATGGAGAAAAACAAGTCCAAGGGAAATCATCTAATCACATGTGTTACTGAACACAAGGCAGTACTTGATACTGCACGTCATTTAGAAAGTATTGGATACAAAGTTACCTATCTACCAGTTGATGAATTTGGATTAATTGATTTAGATAAATTAAAAAATTCCATTACAAATGAAACTGTTTTAATTTCTGTCATGTTTGCAAATAATGAGATTGGAACAATAGCAAATGTATCAGAAATTGGGAAAATTGCGCATGATCATAATGTATTGTTTCACACAGATGCAGCACAAGCAGTAGGACATATTCCAATTGATGTGCAAAAACTCAACATTGATTTGATGTCATTTTCATCTCACAAAATTTATGGACCAAAAGGAATCGGTGCACTTTATGTCAGAGATGTATTTCCTAGAGTAAAGATTAGTCCAATTTTATTTGGTGGAGGCCAAGAACGATCTCTTCGTTCAGGAACTCTGAATGTTCCTGGAATTGTTGGATTTGCAAAAGCAATAGAGATTTCTCAAAAAGAGATGGAATTAGAGAATGTTAAATTTAAAAAATGGACTGATTATTTATTAGAAAAATTATCTGCTGTTGGTGCAAAATTAAATGGTCATCCTATCAATAGACTTGCACATAATCTGAATATGCGATTTGATGGAATTGAAGGAAAAGCAATAATTAATTCTGTATCAAAAAAACTTGCAATCTCTGCAGGCTCTGCATGTACTACTCAAATGGTAGAGCCATCTCATGTGCTTTTAGCCTTGGGATTGACTGAAGATCAGGCTCATAATGCTATCAGAATTGGATGTGGCAGGTTCAATACAGATGAGGAAATTCAGATTGCAATAGATGAGATTCTGTATGCATTGGAATTATTAGCAAGAATCAAGATCTAGTTTTGGAAATTTATCATAAATCAAAAATCCCAAGTCTAATGCTCTATCATAATGATTACGGATGATTCTTTGAGGGTCATTCCCTAGTTTAACTAATGACTTTTTCAATTCAGGAATTGATTCTTTGTATTTTATATTCCGTTTAAACAAACATTGAAGATAGTCTTTTGGTGGTAATGATCCAAGTTTATTACAATTGCATTTTTTACATGATAGAACAAAATTCCACAATTCATCTTCTCGAATAAATGAAAATGGAATTAGATGTTCTACTTCTTGATCTTTTTCAGGATTTTTTGGATCTTTTTTAGAATTTAATTTATCTCCACAATAAAAACAATTTTTAAAATGGGAATACAATAGGCTTCTTTCTTTTGATAAATTCTTTCTTGTTTCTATATTTCCTTCTATTTTTTCAACCAATGCTGGAACACCAACATTGAATTTTTCAACAAATCTTACCCATTCTAAAATTACTGCTTTTTCAAGAACAGTATGATATTTCCTTAAAAATTGCATGGCACTTGGATTTAATTTTATTCCATTTTCTAAATTAATTAATGGTTTATCTGTTTGACGTGAAGATCTTTTTTTATATCCTGATATTTTATAATCAAAAAATATTGGAGCGATATTTTCAGTTTTGTTACCTCTTTTAACATATTGAAATGCATATGTAACATCATGGAAACATTTTTTTTCAATTTTTGATATACATTTTTGGATTTCAGATGGAAATTTTTCTTTAATTTTTTCATAGCTATCAGGATAAATTTTATCTCCAAACTCATCTGTTATAATTTGAGTGATTATTGCTTTTTTTTCTTGTTTACTATGATTCATTACTTTGTATGATGACTGCCTTATTTTTGAACGGCATTCTTGAGTCCAGTAATACTTTAGAAAATACTCTGCAATTGTTGAGAATGATATGTCTGTATCGTTTGAATCTCTGGAATGTTGTATTAAAAATCGTGCAAATGCAAATTTGTATGAAGTGTCTTTGGAACTTTGTGATGGATTAATTATAGTTATGAATAATTCTTCAAATTCCTTTTCAGATTTTTCTAGGAAAATCATATTTGGTAATATTAATATAAATTAATAAATGAAACATGAAACACGATATCATTGGATCCACTACAAGTAGTTGCTAAAGACAGATTGATTGAAGAACTGGATGAAATTATAGACAATGAAGGTTCTATAATTTCACGTGATAAAGCATTTGAAATCTGGGTTGCTGAAAATATAGTAGGTTTGAATACTATTGATGCATCAAGATCTACATCTGTAGGTGGCAAAGGTGACTGTGGCTGCGATTTTTATAACTTTGATGAATCTGAAAGAATAATTTCATTTGGGCAGGCAAAATGGAGTGATACTTTTAATCAGGTTTTAACTGATAATGATCTCCGAAAGTATCTTGTAGGCACAATAGATAAATTAGAAAACCCCCCCCCTTGGATGCAAATAAAGAATTCATAGAAAATTCAATTGAATTTAACGATGTAAAAACTGCAAGTAAAATCAGGATCTATCTTGTAGTTGCTGGAGATTTGAATGATCGGGCAAAACAACTTTGGGATGATGAAAATTTTAGAAAATCTCATAAAGATGATTGCGATTGGATAGTGTATAATTTTGAGGATATTCTTAATAGTGTTGTAATTGATAAAACTAAACCCTTAAAAATTAATTATGAATCTCGTCCCGTTATAAAACATGATCCTGATTCTGGTAAAATATCTATCATGGGTTATGTTAATTGTAAAAAACTTATTCAAATTTGTAAACATCCAAATTTTCAAAAATCCATTTTCCTTGAAAATCCAAGAAAAACATTGATGAGAACTGCAGTTAACAAAAAAATTTTAGAAACAATAGATCGAAAAGATGAACGAAAAAAATTTTACAAACTAAATAATGGAATAACTGGATGCTGTAATAGAATTACTGCTATTTCGGATACTGAATATGAGGTGGATAATTTTAAAATTGTTAACGGAAGGCAAACTACATTTGCATTAGCAGAAAGACCAGGTGGTCTAGATGAGATTAGTGTAGAATTAAAAATTCATGAAATAGAAAATTCTGAAGAAATGCGTCTAATTAGTAGATGCACAAATAATCAAAATCCTATAAAATTATCTGATTTGGCACATGGTTCAGACGAATTAAGAATTTTAGACATTAAATTTAGATCATATAATGACGAGAGCATTAGAACTGGCAAGTGGAAATTTGAATTACAAAGAGGGGATTATAATGAACATACTAATAGTGAAAAAAAGATTTTTACTCGAAAAAGAAAATTAGAAAAAGAACCTATGGCTAGAACCTATCTTGCATATAATCAACGTCCTTCTTATGCTATTTCTTATACTGAAAAAGAAATATTTGATACTAACTCTACCCTTTTCACAGATATTTTTGATAAGAAAGATGTGATTGATTTTATTCTTCCTCATATTTTCTTTGAATCGATATCTCAATTAGAAAAAAAATGGAAAACTGATTCTTCTAAAGCAAATCAAAGTAATTTACTTCGTCAAAAAATAGTAAAATTTTATCTACTATCTTTCATAAATGATTCTTTAAACAAATTATCAAACAAAAAAATCATAATTAAAAAGATTGTAGAAACATTTGAACTTCTAAACTCTAATGATGTAATTCCTGATTATTTAATTAAAATTGCAGAGTCTGCATACGTAGCATTTGAAAAACCCTGGAAGGATCTTGCTAAGATACATGCAATTGAACCATTTGATTTTACTTCAGCTCGTAAATATTTGATTAGAACCGAGGATGCTATTGATGCTATTTTAGAAAATAAACATGATTTGGAAAATTACACTGGAAAAGATGTCATTTCTGAACAACTCAATAATGTTTAATTTTTTGTGAAAATAACCCTAATGCTTTTTTACTTGATTTATGAATGCCATATGTGGAAGATAGTTCTCAAATAAACTCAAAAATCCTGGAAAAAATTAAAAAATTCTCAAAAGATCAAACCGAGTTCAAATTCTGTGAATTTTTACTTCAAAAAGAATTACTTTGGAATGATATAGAAGATCCTCCATTTAAGCGTGAATTTTTGCTATCTCTAGATAGATTCTTTCCACTTAAAGAGGAGTCTTAGGATTGTCTCAAAAAATCAAAATCACTTCGATAAAATTAGAAAATTACAGGCAATATATGGACACTCAAACTGTCGATTTTCCAAGTCGGGAAGATGGATTTGCAGCAATAATTGGAGAAAATGGTGCAGGAAAATCAAATCTCCTAAATGCCATTAACTGGTGTTTTTACAAAAAGGAACCTCATGATAGAAAAAATAAAGGATATGCTATAATCAATCAAATATATCTTGATTCACTTGAGGATGGTTCTATTGCAAGTATGTCTGTTCAAATTGATCTTCAAAAAGGTGAAGATGAATACCGAATTTCCAGAGTGCTTAAAGTAATAAAAAATGAGTATCAATACGATGAAATAGATTCTACCACAAAAACTCTCAAAATGACTGATGCTCAAGGGTATGTTTTACCTTGGGGATGTGAAGTTATAGAAAGTCAATCTACTTTTGAAATTTTAAAACGATTAAATCACGAACAGAGTTTTCATCCAGATAAAAAAATTTCTCCAGACATTTTGATGAATGAAATCTTACCTGAAAGTTTGTCATCCTATTTTATTTTAGATGGTGAATTTTTAGAAAAATTTTGGACTGGAATTCACAAAGTTCAAACTGGAATAGAAAGAATATCTCAACTGCATTTGCTAAACCAAACAATAGGACATTTAGATTCATTACAAAAATCTGTACCTCAATTAGGAAAACAGGACATTGATAATCTCACAAAAAAAATCACTATAAATGATTATTATGAATTATCAAAGGATGTGAAAGGAATTGAAAGTTTTAGTAGTGAACCTAGATTTGATTATGATTCTGAAAATGATGAAAATGAGTTTTATCATGCTACAGGAAGACCACGAATAAAAGAATTAGAAAAAGATATTGAAAAAATGGAGATAAAAGCCACAGAAGTTGCAGAACAATTTGGTGCATCAAGTGTTGAAGCTGTTAAAACACTAAAAAAGCAATTCGATGCAGAAGAGAGCGCCTATAAACAGTCTTATCAAGAATTGCAACAAGCAGAGAAACAATATTTTTCTAGTTTTATTGAAAATTTACCTCTTTTTTTCCTAAAACCCGCAATTGAATATTCGATAGGCATAGTCGACGAACTTCGTAAAAAAGGAGATTTACCATATGAGGCAAAAAAAATCTTCACTAGTGATTTACTTCAACTTGGAAAATGTATTTGTGAAACAAATCTTGAATCTCAAATGAAAGATGGAAAAGAAACAAACTCTTTTCGATTAGCTGTGATGAAAGTTCGTGATGATATGGCTGAAGATCAAGGCCTTGATGCAAGCGTAAATATGAAGTTTTATTTTGAAGAAAAGATGTTAGGTAATTTCAACAAATTTACAAACGAATCTTTTGATGGTCCAAGAAAAAATTTATCAAAAGCAAATCAAAGATCTTTAGAGCATAATACTAATATCAAAGAAATAAAACTTAAACTTCAAAGTTTAGGTTCTGTAGATATTGATCAATTAGTAAAAGATCATAATTATTTAATTCAAAAAATTCAGGAAACAAGAAGTGAAATTAAAGATATTGAACATCGTTTAAATGAGAATGAACATAAAAACAAAGACTATAGAACTGAAAGAAAAAAATTAATGGGTAAAGATAGTAAAACAAAAAAAATTGCACATGAACAAGAAGTTTGGGAATCTGTTCTTGACGTATTTGAAAAAACATATTCTGAACTAAAACAAGAAGTTCGTAAAGAAGTTCAATTAAAAACTATGGAGATATTTCTTCAAACCATGTACAAACAAAACAAATTCAAAAATTTTATTATCAAACCTGACTATTCTGTAGAATTAATTGATCAAAAAGATGTCTCTATACTAGGTTCTTTATCTGCAGGTGAAAGTCTATTTTTGGCATTATCTTTTATCAGTGCAATTAGAGATGTGACAGGTTACAAATTCCCTCTAGTCATTGATACTCCTTTGGGAAGAGTTTCTGGTACACCTAGATATCTGCTTAGTCAAGCATTACCAAAATATCTTCCAGATGAACAAATTATCTTTTTGGCAACTGATACTGAATTTCTCAATCCTGATACCAATGTTCATGGAACAGAAGGAAGACCTGAAGAGCCATTTGGACAATTATTAGAAGAACAAATCAAAGTAAAATATTCTCTAATTACTGGAATGGAGAACAATGTTGCAAAAATTATAGACTATGTTCCTAAATGGAGGAAAGACAATTGAGTGAAGAAGATATTAAATTTCCTGATGTAAATTATGGTGAAAATAATAAAGAAAAATATCAAGAATTAACCATTTCTGAATGGTCTCCCTTTTTTAATCATAATTTTTGGGAAATCTTTATCTTTTCAATGTCTTATGCATTTGCAAAAAATCTAGAACCTCTTGAACCAACTGGAAAAGGAACTCTCAATGCAAAACAGTTCTCACCTCCAGTACGACATTTAATGAGATCATTGGCAATAAAGGACACTGGAGAAATTTCAATTATTAAAGATTCTAACAAGGTTGTAAAAATCTGTGAAAAATATTCAAACGCTGGATTTCAAGAGGTCTACACAAGAATAAAAAACCGACCATCCGAAAAACCAATAGAAAAAATTTTTGCGGATATGATAAATGACGTTAACCGTGATAGGAATTAATTAAAATTCTGAATGTATTCTTCATTTAAGGATTCAAAATCTATTTTGTATTTCTTTGCAACTTCTTTAATTGTTTGAATTGCATCTTGACGATTTAGTGCAATTGATGCAAATTCCTTATGCCTTAGTAATTCTTTTGCAACTAGTTTTCGTTCTCTTTTACTAATATCTGAATTCTCATCATGCAGTGGAGGTTTTACCAAAATATCATAAATCATCGCCTTTGTCTTTCCTGTTTTCTTACTTAGACGCAAAACCCTCCCCCTTCTCTGAATGTATTGTTTGGGATTACCCGAACTAGCCATGATAATTGCAGTTTCTACAGATGGAATATCTACACCTTCATCAAGACATCTAACTGCAGTAATACAGTCGTAATGACCTACAGCCAATTTTTGTAAAATCATCCCTCTGTCTTTTGTAGGATTTTTAAAAGTTACAGATGTACTTACTATGTTATTTTCTACGAGAATTTTTTCAACTTTATCTAATTGAGTAGGGGAACCAAATGGTACAGCTGGAGAAGGATTTGATGTACAATAGATTAATGTCTGTTTCATGTTAGAGATGGAATCTAAAATTTCTTTAAGTATGTCTAGTTTATTTTCTGTATTTGCAATCAAGTTTGCCCTTTTAATTTCTGGTTCATTATCATAATCATCATCTGTTTGATGTTTTGCTTTGTTTGCATATTTTTCTGCAATTTTTCGAGTTAGATGATCATACACTTCCATCTCTTCATAATTCAGTTCTGCATAAAATGGAAAATAGTCATAACTACAAAGATAGCCTTTATCAATTGCCTCTTTAAGCTCCAATTCAAATACCACATTATCAAAATAATTCATCAAGACTACTGTTCCCTCATCATCATAATGTCTAATGGGTGTAGCACTGAGACCTATTCTACATTCATACTCTTCTAATAATGCGGGTTGTGATAATTCTGAACCAATATTATGTACCTCGTCAACTATGAGTAACCTTTTTCCATTTTTTATCGATAAAATATAATCTTTGAATTTCTTGGAATTGAGTGTCTTATGTGTAACATAAATTACAAAATTCTTAATTAGTGTCTCTCCACTGAACAATTTTTCATCATAATCCATTAAAATTGATTCTAATTCGCTTTCCCATTTGGGATTTTCCCCATAACATGTAACTTCTCTTGCAAAAGAAATCTGGTCTTCTTGAGGCATAGAATTATTGTATGTTTTACTTTCTCGCCTCCACTGATCTACAAGATGTGTCTGTGGACATGCAATTATGGTCACAGTTTGTTCTTGGGTTTGTTGAAATTTACTTATACATCCAAATGCTGTAAATGTTTTACCTGTTCCTGTTGCCATTGAAAATATTCCTTTACAATCATTTTGTATCCAGTTTTTTCTAGCATCTTTTTGGTATTGAAATAATCCTTTTACTTTATTTTCAAATTCTTCTTTTTCAATTCCTAATTTTTTACATACTCTGTCAAAAATTTCCTTAAATTCAGCATCTGATTTTGGTCTGATTTCTAATAATCTATCTTTAACCACCTTGGGTAAGTCATATATGTGAACTTTGGTTTCTCTTCCTTCCCATAGATCATTAAATGATGCAATATCATCACCTACTGCTTGTTTATCTGTTTCACCCCTCCAACTACAGAATACCTTGAAATTTTCTATATTTCGATTCCATGCATAATTTGTTTCATTAACAGAACCTGAAAAAGTGATTATGTCTCCATTTGTTTTATGTATAATTCCAAGTTTTTCATGAAATATTCCTTGACCATCTTCAGTGAATGCAATTTTAATTTCAAGTTGTGGGTGACCGTCAATTTCATTTACAAGCATGTATGCCATTAGTTTTCTAAAATCTTGTTTTGTAGAGTTATTGTCATCAAATAATTGATTAAGACATAATTCTGAGATTAGCCTATCTTTTTCTTCGACACTTTTTTGAAGAATTTCTATATCTGATGATGATAATTTTGGACTCGTAATTAATTGTATTCTTCCCTTTTTTTCTATAATTGAAATAATTTCATTAGTTACATCCATGAATGATGTTGATGAAAAAAATCCTGCCTTTCTTTGGTATAGTTTTGTGTCATTTAATGCAGGGCGATAAAAGTCTGGAACCAGATCATCTTTTAAAGAGTTCCAACTTAATTTAGGCTCAAATCTATCCATTTTCTCTCATCTTCCTACTCATTTCCTGCGTTTTTATGACTTCTTTCCCATCCTTCTTTTGAATTATACAAAATCCCATTTTTTGTATATGCGTTAAACAATTCCAATACATCATCATCTTTTATTTCATTTACGATATCTCCCCATAGCTTCATTTTAATTTCTCCAGATTCATCAAACAAAATTGCGTTTACTGAAACTGTTTTTCCATATCTTGTAGATGTTGAATTATTTTTTCCTTTATTTTTAATAATTCCTACAATATGTAAGTTGAATTCTTTTTTCACTGATTTTATTTGATTAATTGTTTTCAAAATATATGTGTCACTTGATATCGACGATGTAATTTTTTTTCTTATTTTTTCAAGATCTAAATTAGATTCTTCTTCAAAACTTTTTAAGTCTTCAATTTCTTCTTCTGTCAATTCAAATGGTTTTAGAGCTAGATTATCTACAATAATTTTATTGCCGATTGGAATCTCAATTTCATAACAATGCATTAAATGCTCTTTAATTTCTAGAACTGGTTGTTTTGAAATAACTTCAGTTGTTCTTTCAATTTTTACTTCATCTATATTCCTCTGTGTCTTACTTTGATAAAGTGATAATTGATAGGTATTCCATAAATGACAAGAATTTTGTAATAATTTTCTAATTTTACTTTTCCAGGGTAAACTAAGAATTACATTTTTTGCATACATTCCTCTTGTGAAACTGTTAAGATGATATGAAAACCCTTTACTCAATAATGAACGTAAAAATCCAAAGTATATGTTTAGTCCATTTTGATAAATTGAATTTAATATTTTATCTTCAGTTAACTTGATTGATTTTCTAAACTTATAGAATTTTTCTGAGCGATATAAAACCAGATAACATACATCTTTTTCCCCCCACTTTGATTGGGTTACAACTCCTTTGGTAACTGAAACATCTCCTCCTATCTCTGGTAGTAGAGTATCTTGAAGATTTTTTGCATAATTACGCATAGTTTCTTCATCTGAAAGTTGAAAATAAACTGCTTCTCTACCTTCCTTTATTCCACATGATCCTAGTTGTATTGCTACCATCACTGAAAATGGTGATTTTTCTACAAATTCTACTGCATGATCATCATGAAACTCTTTAAACTTCAAAGTATATTTTAAATCAACAAAATACAATGATTGATCTTTTTGAATTTCGTTAACTTGTAATAATTCATCATCTGTTTGAATTTTATAATTTGGAATTAATGTGGAAATATTGTTTTGAGTAAAAATTGTACACACCTTCATTTCTTCAGGCTCTTCTAATTCTTCCATGATTGGTATTGTGACTAGTTTGTTTTCTGGATCAATTGTAAAAATTTCAGTACCGTAATTAAGATCTTTAGGAAAACTAAATCCTTTGTTAGTCCAAAGAAGACAATTTTCAGGAATTAAGACTTTAATTTTATTCCACCTCCATTCGTTTTTTGAATTTTTCTTTGTAAATTCTATTTCTTGGTTTTTGCCTAATTCTAAAATTACAACAAATACACCACCATCCAAAAGAATCCTCTGTTGCTGGTGAACCATCCTTTAATCTTGCACCGTTATGATCTATCCATACGTCACATGTTTGGCATCTTCCTTGTCCTGAATCATATCGTCCTCTCGATGATGGTTTTGTAGCCCTGAATTTTTTACATATTCCTTTACAAGTTCTTTTTAATTTTTCATCAGTCATAGTTTATTTTTTAATTCATTGTTGACTTGCATATTTTCTTGTTTCATCAAAGTCTTTCTCCTATTTTCGCTCATGCGCTTTATCTATTTCTCTGGAATCTGACAGTAATCAATTACACCATTATATATTGATCAGCAAATAGGAACAAGGTTTCTCATTACCCATAATAGATTTCAGAATCAGACTATCCTATTCGATTATCACATAGGAACTCAATCAGTCACAGTTATTAAATTATGAAAAGTATGGAATTCGTATGAAATTTGATAAAGAAAAACTAGCCGCAATAGAGCATACAGGTTCACCCTTATTGGTAACTGCAGGTCCTGGCAGTGGGAAAACCCGAGTAATTACAGAGCGAATAAAATTTCTCATGAAAACTGGACTAAAACCATCAGAGATTCTCTGTCTTACTTTTTCAGAAAAAGCTGCAAACGAGCTAAAAACAAGATTAGAAGACGATGATGACATTAAAGGAAAAATTGACATCTCAGAGATGGAGATTAGCACCTATCACTCTTTTTGCAGAAATTTACTAATGGATAACACTACAGCAACGGGACTAGGGATGAGTGGTGGAATTTTAGACCGTCCTGTGTTTTTGGTCTGGGGGGTTCAAAACATCGACAAGTTTGGATTTGACAATCACATAGAAATTGGAAACAATGCAGCAGATCTAATTGAAAAGATGATTGATGGAATCAGTGTATTTAATGATGAGCTAATTACTCCAGAAGTTTTAGAAAAATATGTCCAAGGAAAATTACAAGATCCTGGAACTATGAAAGATGTTGAAGAAGCAGAGTACATTCACATGTTAGATAATCTAGTTAAAATGTACAAAGAATATGTCAAATTCAAAAAAGAAAAAGATATTATGGATTTTGATGATCTAATAGTAGAGGCAAACAATTTACTTGGAAATCAAGACAAACCCCATGGACTAAAACTAGCGCAGCAAAAATACAAACACATTCTAATTGACGAATTTCAAGATAACAACTTTGCACAATTTTCAATAGTTAAAAAATTGGCAAATAACGGAAATGTAACCGCGGTTGGAGATGCTGATCAAAATATTTACAGATTTCAGGGAGCATACACCCAGATATTTGCAGATTTTAAAAAATCATTTCCAGATTATATCGAAATTGTCTTGACGAAAAATTGGAGAAATACTCCACATGTGATTAATCTCTCAAACCAATTACTAGACCAGGACAAATTCAGAGAACCAAAGAAAATCGTGCCTACAAAAGACGATAATCAGAAGGTAAGTGTGGTTGAATGTTCATCAGAGTTTGCCCAGGCAGAATTTATCAAAAATAAAATCAACGAGATAAAAAAACAAAATGCAAACTATACTTTTAGTGATTTCGCTATACTATCTAGAAAACAAAGAGATGGACTAAATGTAGCACAGATTCTCGCATCAGATGGAATTCCTGTAAAATATATTGGAAAATCAGAGATTCACAGTTCACCTAATGCCAAAGTATTATTTTCATTTCTTAGGATAATTGCAAATCCAATGAAATCCATGACTAGTATTACCAGGATTTTACAAGAATATGGCATATCTGAGCAAAATATCTCAAAGATAAATCATGAAGCAACAATTAGAGCAAGAAGTAAAACCGATGGAGATTATGCCTTTGATGTTTTATCTGATCTTAAAGTTGATGACCTAACTCAGAAAAATGAACTTGTTGAAATATTTTTAATGCTTAAAAATTTCATAGACATTGCAAAGAACAATCCTGCTTCGCAGACAATCTATCAAATATTACGAAACAAGACATACATTTACAAAAAAATTGCAAACGACGACTCTATAGAGAATTTTATAGAACGTTCTATTCTTAATGATATTCTAAATAGTGCATATGACTTTGAAAAAATAAATCAAAATGCAGGAATTAAAGAATTTTTAGAGTTTGTCGATGAACTAGAAAAATTTGATATTGAGACAAAACGTGATAATATAGATTCAGAGGCAGTTCAAGTATCCACTATTCACAAAAGTAAAGGATTGGAATTCAAGACTGTCTTTATTATTGATGTTGCCACCTACAAAATTCCATTAAGATATACTGAAAAACCGTTTTATGTTCCACGAGAATTAACACAAGGAGTAATTCCAGCAGCAGAGCCAAAAGAAGAATTTCTCAGAGAAGAAAGAAGAGTGCTATATGTAGGCATGACACGCACAATTGAAAATCTGTATTTGATGTATCCTACACAATATGAAGATAGAACCAAGGCAAGCAAGGCATCAAAATTCCTACAAGAGTTAAAACCGCAAAAAAATGAAGATATTGATTTTATAAAATATGACGCAAGTGCAAGTTCGGTCATATCCACTACTTTTGATGCAGTAGAGATTCTCAAAAATGAGCAATTAAACCAGGTTATCAAAAATTTACACAGTGAACAGTATGAGAGTGCTATTCAGAAAATCATAGATCTAGCAAAGATTGGATTTTTTCAAAAAAATCACACCACTGAAGGATTTTCCTCTGAAAAATTACTTAGGCAAGATCCAAGTAGTGATTTAGAATCACTACTTGAAGGAACAAAACCTGAAAAGTTGGGATTTCAGAAGAAGAATTTGTCATTTACAAAGTTTGAAACATATGAAAAATGTCCAAAGCAGTTTTGGTACAAATATGTGCTAAATGTATTGCCTGAAAATCAAGAGGCACATGCACTATACAAAGGAGACACATTTCATAAAATTGTAGAAGATTCCGCAAAAAGACAAAAAGATGGAACAATTGATGATGTCAAGAAATTATTGGATGAATTAAAACATAAATGGGATCCTACAAAATATCTTACCAGTTCTATTCAAAAAGAGCAGCAAGACAAAAAATCTCTAATTCCGGCAATTGAGGCATATCAAAAATGGACTAGCTCAAATCCGAATAAGATAATGGCAATTGAATTACCATTTACAATATACATAGGAGGATTCAAGGTCAATGGAAAAATTGACAGGGTAGAGATGACTCCAGAGGGAGAATATGTTGTAATTGACTACAAGACAGGTGGAAGGAACAAAGATGTAGATGCAGAAAATAGTCCTCAATTGAATCTGTACAGTTTGGCATTAAAAGAGAATCCTGATTTTGGAAAATTTCCAATCAAAGCCATATTTTTCTATATGGAAAAGCCAGAAGGTGAACAATTATTTGAATGCAATGTGAATCCAAACAAGATAGAAGAGATAAAAAATACGCTTGAAGGGCATGTCAAAGCAATTCAAAACAAGGAGTTTGGAGCTACACCAGGCTACAAAATATGTCAGTGGTGTGAGTATTCAGATATTTGTGATGCAAAGGAGATTGAAGAAAATTAGATATCAATACTTGAACCATATTGAGAAATAAGATTTTCCAAGTATGATTTTTCACTCTCATTTAAATCTCTATAAGATTTCAAATTTTGTTCAATTCGTCCTTCCTCTTTTTCATTATAATTTACAAAAGTATGATTCTTCAGAGCAACACACACTCTAATTTGTTCTTCTCTATCCCATGGAAGACTGTATATTCCCATGAATTTACAGACATATTTTATTTATTAAGCATTACCGTCCAACATATTTTAAAAAAATTGCAACAATACAGATAATCTCACAAACTTTACATGAATTGACCTTGTGTGGATTACAAAGAATTACAAATCCAGAGTATAACAATAGCATTCACAAATGCAATGCATGTAATTTGAAAAACAAATGTAAATTCAAAATCACCTAAAACTAATTGTTATCTGTATTTGTTGAATTTCACCCAATTTCCAGATTCTATAATCGATCCACTGTCAGAGTCTCCATTCCATAAATATGTCCAGCATAAGGTTCCACCACTTTGCGTCAATATTCTGCAAAATAATGACGACTCATCATACTCGCCGAATCCTTCAATTCTGTCTAGGATTGCTAACGTAGCTGAAATATTTGGTGTATGATGCAGCTCCCCAAAAACAATTCCATCAGAGTTTATCAAACCAGGATAATATTTTAGATCAATGAGACTTCCACGAATTGTTTGATTTAGGTATTTTTTCTCACTAAATTCTAAAAGAGTGGTTTCCCGGCATTCGCCTTGGCACAGTGTCCCATAAACAAAGATGTGGTCCACACCAGAAGAATTTACTTTTTGTTTTGAGGCTAATTGTAATTGTTTTTTTGCCCAAGGATATTTTTTTGAGATATCATAATCATCATAACCTTTTAAAACAATCTCTAGATATTTTTCTGAAGGTTTTACAAATTCTTGCACTCTATCTTGACAAACAAGATAGGTAGTCACTTTACGTTGCTTGCCATTTTCATCTAATACTGTAACCTTTTTTCTTTTGTAAAAGTTTGGATGGCCTTCTTTTCTATCTAATGACTCATAGTTATCAAAAACTTCAAATAATTTTCCTGCAACGACATGTCCTAACTTTGGAATTACATCTAAAACACCGCCATTTCGTCTAGGAGAATTGACGTCAAATGTCAGCTCATAATCAGGTAAAAAAAAGATACCTGGAATTGCTTTAATTGAATCAGGGTTTAGATTTTCTCTTTTTGCGAAATCTTTCCAATCCTCCATATTCAGATTAGAGCCATAACCAAAATACAGATCATTCATGATAGCACCTTTTTGATTTCAATTTAGATATACCTTTGCTCACTCCATTGATGATTAATCGAATAAAATTATCATAGTAAAAGAACTTGGGTATCTCAAACAAGTTAAAAACAAAAACTACAAACCAAAATGGAATCTAGTCAAAAATGAAAAAGAAATCCGTTATCAGATTACTGCTACAGGAAAAAGAAAAGCACGTGATACCTTTATGTTTTAATAATCCATACAAAATAATTTGTAAAATCTAACAGTCTATATACACAGTATAAAACAAGTCATTTTCTTTGGGTTTGATTTTCCACCAAATCTTATAGAAAATTGGTGTGAGAAAATCCAAAGGGGTAAAATAATTCTATGCAATCAGTAGGAGATAATTCAAAAATTTATGCCAAAAAATTCCATTACAAGTAGCTCAAATCCTAATGGGGCAATATGCACTCGGAACGTGGCTAAATTTGTCATAATGGTATGAACAGTATGCATACTATTGACATGTTATATAATAATTATAATCTATACAAGAAATCAATGAGGTACAAAACAACAACACTACTCAGTTTGTTTGCAACTGCGGTTATGGTATTAACAATATCACCAGTATTTGCAAGTGATTGTGTAGTTGTAAAGAGCACAATATTAGATCCAACTGATTTGAATGGCTGTGACCTAAGTGGAATGGATTTACATGGAATGGATCTTAGATACGCAGATTTGGGTGGTGCAAACCTTAGTGGTGCAAACCTACAAGGTGTCAACTTTAAAAATGCAAGTTTGA
>SXGR01050245.1_pt1 | contig 24184 bp, 13 predicted proteins | sample 3174711 | NCBI WGS metagenome assembly SXGR01 (sample SAMN11356860, study PRJNA531348) | freshwater metagenome | isolation source: freshwater sample F1-60 | place: China: Fuxian Lake, Yuxi | collected 2017-12-25
AAATATAACTAAAGCCGCCATCATGTAAAAACAAAGTAACATAAAATGAGGCCAAAATTCCTTTGAAGGGAACCCGGTAAGTTGACAAAGTCCAATGGATAAACAAGCAAAAGTACCAATGTATAAAGTAAGTTCGGCCGCCCTAGGAGTTGTTCGTTTCCATAAAATACCTACAATAAAAACGGTTGAAGCCGGAGGAGCTAAATAAGTTAATAGCGCTTGTCCTAAATCAAACAATCCTTTATCTGATTTGGATAGAAATACCGCAACCATCACTGAAACCAATGCTGCTAAAATGATGATTCTTTTCCCAACTTTTTTAACCTGCGCTGCGTCAGCAGTAGGATTGATTTTTTTAAGATACACATCCATTGCAAATACCGTACTAAATGAACTTAACCCATTTGCCACATCATTGATGATAGATACTAATAAAACCCCCAATGCAATTCCAATTAAGCCCGTGGGTAATAACCCATAAACCATAGAGATATAAGCGTGATCGGGATTTGCTAGCGGGGCAAAAGTTCCATTTTGCACTAGTACTAAGCACATAATTCCTGGCACTAAAAATAAGATTGGCATCACAATTTTAAGTGCTGCTATTAATAAAGTTCCTTTTTGACCATGATCAACATTTTTTGCAGCAAGCGTTCTTTGTACAATGGTCTGATCCGTGCACCAAAACCATATTCCAATCACAGGATACCCAAGTAACATGGCATGCCATGGATATACTTTATCATTTGTTGGTTTAAGTACTTGCCAGTATTCTTTAGGAACTCCATTAATTAAATTTTCAATGCCACCAACTTTGTATAATCCTAAAAAAAAGATTAACATTGAAATGGCAATTAATACAACTGATTGAACAACACCAGTATGTACAATTGCATTTAGGCCTCCATTGACTGAGTAGGACATAGCTATCACAACTACCAATATTGCTGAAATATAAATAGGAACTCCTGTTAGCTGATTAATTACAATGCCACCAATACATAACATAAAACTTGACCACACAATTAGTGAAGAAATCATTGAAAAATAGGTATAAAAAGTATGCGATCTTTTCCCAAAACGTTTCATTAAATATTCTGGCATGGTAGATATATTATTTGCCAAATACCTAGGAATAAATAAGAGAGATAGTAACATTAAAAATACCCAAGCAAGCCAATCAAAATTAGCCAATACCATGCCACTTGAATAAGCTGCACCAAAGCTAGCCACCAACATACTAGGGCTTACATTTGTACTAAAAATAGATAAACCCACTTTATACCAGGGTAAAGATCTTCCAGATAAAAAAATATCTTCAGAAGCTGCAATTCCACTAACACTTTTTCTTTTGCTTATGTATATTCCTATCAAAACTAGAAAAAGGATATACCCAAATATGACAATTGCATCTGCTAGCCCGATTTGAATTCTATTCATGATTGAAAATATTTAATTAGAACGGAAGTGGGTTTATTTGTTTGTAAAAGATAAACTTTTAATATATAATTTATTGATTTCACTCAAAACATTTTCTAATGCTCGTTTATTTAATATAAAATCTTGTATAAGTATGCCCGCATGATCTTGAAAATACAAATAACCATTATACCTTGGACGTATAAAGCCATTTTCCATTACGGGTAAAAGAGTACTAAAAAAATCATTGCATAAAAGATTGTTCTGCTCACTCATCCAAGCAGATTTATGACCAGCTTGCCCCCCATTTTCAACATAAAGAGTTGATTGGCATTTTGGAGAAACAATGGAAGTCAAAAATGCCAATGCCATATCCTTGTGTTGACTAAATGCAGATACCGCTAAACCAGTGCCCCCAATTGTTGATTTGAGCCTTTGGTTATTTAGAGAAACCATATCAGCATATTTTAATATTTTATCCGAAAACCCTGCTCTCGAATAATTAGAATAACAATAAGCAAATGGGCAATATAAATAATCATCTGATGAACTCATTAACTCTGCAACGCCAATTGGATTAAGCTGAAACATTTTTTTATCAACCAGCGTGTATAATTCTTTCATTAAAAGTAATGCGGCCTTCCCTGATTCAAAATTGACTACTTCTTGTTCATTTAAAAATGGGGTGGTCCCACTAGCAATACAGAACATATAAAAATTCATCAATAAATCAATAGGTATTGCCGGAACAGCCACCTTCCCTTTACGCGCAAGTTCAATTAAATCATCCCATACCAATGGCAATGAAATATTATTCTTTTCAAACAAATCAGGTCGGTAACTAGCTGCAGGTGTGGCAGCATCAATGGCTAGTGCCCACTGATGTCCGTTATAATGATAACTTTGATGAGATCGTCCAACAGAATTGTCCAACTGATCCTGTAAATAATCTTTTGGAAGATAGATTTCTAAAGGCAAAACACAATTGGTGGCAGCGGCACATCCCACCCAAGGATGATCAATAATTAATAAATCATATTGCTCCGTTAGTTTTTCAATGGGGAAATCTGCAAACTCCTGTAATGATCTTTTGGTCCATTGTACTTCTACACCTGGATTTAATTCAGAAAATCTTTTAGAAAAAGCTAGCAAGGGAGATATGCCCCTACTGTGCCCCCATGTAATACCCTTAATAATAATTTTTTTCATTGTATAAATTAAAAAGAGTTTTGAAAATAGTCCCTAACTATAAAGCTGTTTTTAATTTATCTGGTTCAGATGATAAAATCAATTTGTTCATTATTGGATATAAGCCATGTCCTATCTCAACAGGTGCTTGTAAGTTACCATTTTTAAAAACAATGGGTTGCGCTATCAAATCGTTTGTATTTAGTAAAGAGAATTCTGTTCTATTGACTTGGTCAAATGCCAATGCAAGATGCGCATTAATTTCAAAAATTGAATTTCCTAAATAAACTGGCAAATTGTGCTTAGTGGCAAGCACAATACATTGTAAAGAATAGTCAATATCCTTACCGGTTCGTATGCCATGGATCCCCCCTTCGTTTACGAGTTCATATATTTTTTCAAAACTATTAATATAGTCATGCCCAATAATAGGAATAGGACTGCGAGATGTTAGTTCTTTAAATCCTTTTATATCATCATTAGGCAATGGATCTTCAATGTATTCAAGTTGTATGCCATTTTTTTGATACGCTTCAATACGGTCAAGGGCAATTTGCCAAGTCCATGCCTCATTTGCATCTGCGGTTAACTTTATATTGTTGCCTGCCACTGATTGTATTAACTTAATTCGCGCGATATCGCGTGCTACATCAGGTGCCCCAATTTTTATTTTGATTATTGAAAATCCGCGATTTAAAAAGTTTTTTGTTAGCGCAACTGTTTCATCATCACTTAATGGATAGTCTAAGATACTACCATAACTTAAAGCTTCTTGTTTCATACAAGTAGGATTAAGTAATTTATAGAGTGGTACATTTTTATCCTGTGCCATCAAATCCCAAATAGCCAAACGGATAGCTGCGTCCATTTGTGAAAGTCCAGAATGAAAGTTTTTTCTTATTAATTCTAAATTATTGGGATTTTGATTTTTTAATAAAGGCCACCAAGTTTGCTGAAATAACACATCCAATTCACTATGGCTCGGCAATTGCTTGATATACCATGCGCCTCTTGTAAAAGTGCCCTTCCATACAGATTCAGCATATCCCCAACTCATATGACCATGATTGGTTTTAAGATTAATGCACAATACTTCTATTTCATCATAATGGCAATTATTATCGCCTATCATTCGTCCTAGCGGAATTTGTAAAGTATAAATTTCATAGTCTTCAATAAATAACATCGTAAAGTTGTGTTGTTTTATTTTAAATAATTTCCATTGCTATAGTGATGTATCAAATTCATTTTTGACCATTTTTTAGTGCTATCAACTCCTGGAAGTGATCTTTGTATATTTGACATCATTTGATTCCAAATTTTCACACTTGAATCTGCTGACAAATACAAGGAATCCATTTTTGCTAAATCAGTCCCTTCTGGATAACTATATTCCATCACCACTTTGTCTTCAAATCGATATATTTTAATGTCCTTTATCCCACTCATCTCATTCGCTTTTTTTATTGCTGGCCAAACACCAGTACTACTATGTAATGAATCATAAAAATGGTAAACTGCCGAGTCCGGCACCAAATTAGTCATCATTACAATCGTTGTTAAAGGAACTGATTGCGTTGAATTTGGCGTACAATTAATAAATAATGAAATGATTAATAAAAGTGACGCAGCACACTTAAGAAAACTATTTAATGGAGAACGCATACGTCATATTGGTTTATAAATCAGCAACTTAAGTGATTACTACAAAATAATATTAAATTGAATAACATTCCTATTGACAAAATAGCTAATTGCTATACTTTTTTGACAATTATAGGCAAAAATTAAACTTAAAAAATACACTTATATAGTAAAATCAGGTATTTGATTTGTGGATATTAATGCTTTATCATCAAGCCAATCAAGGCTTTGCTTCAATTCACTAAAATTACTTGCGCCTAATACCATCTTATAAATAAGGGGATTTTCATAAACAAAATGTAAGGCCAAAGCGGAAATACTAACACTTGTTTTTTTACAATAGGCATTTAATTCTTTCGCTCTTTGTAAATCTCTGGCTGGAATCCATGAAGGTTGCTCCTTGATATACGTTTCTAATTTACTCCCTAACAACCCCATATACAATGGACTTGCTTGCCAAATGTTAATTTGCTGATCTTGCAATGCTACATATTCATTCGTTAATGCATCTTGATTTAAAATATTAAATCGATTGTACCCCATAAAATGATCAAAATACTTGGAAGATACATATGGCATAAAATCTGCTCCATAATTACCGCCGATACCGATTGCTTTTGCCCAACCTTTTGCTTTTATTTCAATTAAAGTATCAATGGCTGCTTGTATTTCATGCGATTTTAATCCTGTAGGATCATGTAAAAAAAGTACATCGATACTACCTACTTTCAATGTTTCCAAACTTTCAGAAACACTTCTAATTAATCCTGCCGGAGAAAAATCGTAGGTGTCGGCATCCGGATTGTCTGCTTTTAATTTTCCGGCTTTGGTGCTAATAAAAGGCTTAATCCCTTTCCAAGTGTACAAAGCTTTTCCTAAAATGGATTCTGCATCAGCATATGCTGGCGAAGTATCAAAATGATAAATACCTTGCTCCAATGCATAGTGAATAGTTTGTTCAGATTCTGCAAAATTCACCGGGCCCCAAATTCCTGCTAAGCCCGCAGTACCCAAAACAATTTTATCTCTTGAAGGTAGACTCATTTTAAAAGTTAATTTGAATATTTGGATACCGCTTTTTAAATTGATCAACACCGCTTTGGGTGATTTTAGTATTCCAGCAATATAGAGATTTGAAATTATTACTCAGATTTAATTTAGCTAAGCCATTGTCTGTAATAGAGGTACCCACAATATTTAAATAACTCAATTTTGTAAACTGATTAAGCAAACCGATTGCATCATCATTGAGTGAAGTATAGGCTACATTAAGTTTTATTACGTTTTTACAACTACTCAAATTAGCAATTCCTTTATTTGTAATTTTTGTATTCGCTAGGTTCAACCAGACTAAATGACTATCAAGTATTGAAATTTTTTGTGCCTGAACATCATTTAATAATGCTGCATTCATAGCACTTAAGTCCACATATCCAACTCCTTTGGCAATGGGCTGTACAATTAAACCTAACTGCTTTAAAGTATTTAACTTATTTGAATCCACTAAAGATGTTTGTGGTAATGATAGTGTAGGAAATGCAGGGACTATTTTACTAGCTATTAAATTTTTAACAGTGTCATTCAACAAAGCATTTCCTAATTTATCATTTACTAATGCCCCATGTTGCACCCACCAATAGATTAAATTAATTTCCTTATTATTTAATTGGGGTTTCCCCTTGGGCGGCATGTGTTTGTCATTGGCTGGATCCAATAACATCCTTTGAATCATTAAGCTTTGATTGGCATTATAGGCAGTTAATGCAGGACCTTTTTTACCGCCTTTTAAAATTAAATCAATGGAGGTGAGTTGTAAATTTCCTTTTTTCTTTTCACTATTATGACACTGTATACATTTCGCATCTAATAAGGGATAAATTAATCCCTCATAGGTGTTGACTTGTGCTTGTTTTCCTGTTGGCAATGCCGAAATGCTATCTATAGAAAGCGCTTTTTTAACTTCCTTATTCCCAGCTGATAAATCCAAACTCAAATAGTCAGCACCATGCGTTATACTACCTCCAAAATGGCCTACTAAAAAAAGAACAATTATAATAATACTCCAAAGTGACTTATTCAATTTATCAAAATACACATTGGCCGAAAAAAACATTTTAACTATAACTAACAGGATGCAAAAAAAACAAAGTATCCAGCCTGCATACTGATGGTTATTCAATAATTTTTCATCATACCCACCATCCAATGATAATAACCAACCCATGATAGCAGATACAATTGCAAATGCACTTCCAATGAACGTACCTAATAAAATTGCTTGGTTAAATTTGGTTTTACTTTTTAATTGGATTAACTCAAGTATAAACGTAAAAATTAAAATCCCAATGGGCAAGTGCACGACTAAAGGATGGAAGTGACCAATGAATTCGGTTATCATGCAATTAAATTATGTATCACATTTCCTGACACATCGGTAAGTCGGTAGCGTCGGCCTTGCGTTTTGAAAATAAATTTTTCGTGATCAATGCCTAACAAATGCAATAATGTGGCTTGAAAATCATGCACATGTACTTTATCATTTACCACATTGTGCGCGAAGTCATCCGTTTCGCCATACACCAAACCTGGTTGAACACCACCACCTGCCATCCAAATTGAATAAGCGCCAGGATGATGGTCGCGACCAAAACCTTCGGGTGTTAATTTACCTTGACTAAAACTAGTACGACCAAATTCACCACCCCAAATCACCAAGGTATCATCTAATAATCCGCGTTGTTTTAAATCTTTAACCAATGCCGCTGATGCTTGATCGGTTTGTTTCGTTGCTCTTTTAATTCCTGAGGCAAGTGCACCATGGTGATCCCAACCTAAATGATATAATTGAATAAAACGAACATCTTTTTCAGCCAAGCGTCTTGCCATAATACAATTATGCGCAAAACTTCCTGGTACTAATACATCCTCGCCATACATATCTAAAATATGCTGTGGTTCATTGGATAAATCAGCAATATCTGGAATAGCCAATTGCATACGGTAAGCCATTTCCGCTTGATTAATTTGACTTTCGATTTCAGGATCATGCAAATTTTCATTTTGCAATTGATTGAAATTTTTAATAAAATCAAGGGCGCGACGACGATCCATTCGATCAATCCCATCAGGCGTATTCAAATATAAAATGGGATCTTTTCCTGTCATAAATTGAACCCCTTGATGATGCGAAGGCAAAAAGCCACTACTCCAAGCAGCACTTGAAATTGGTTGATCCCCTCCTCCTTTTGATAACATGACAATAAAGGAAGGTAAATTTTCATTCATGCTCCCCAAGCCATAGCTCAACCATGATCCCATACAAGGACGGCCACTTAATTGATTACCTGTTTGTGTAAAAATAACAGCAGGCTCATGATTAATTTGATCAGTGACCATTGACCTTACAACGCACAAATCATCGATAATAGAAGCAGTATGTGGAATTAAATCCGAAACATAGGTTCCATTTGCGCCTGCTTGTTTAAAGGTTGCCGCAGGTTTTGCTAATGGGAATGCATATTGGTTATTCACCATTCCAGAAATTCTATTTTTACCCATGACCGAAGCTGGAATTTCCTGACCATGCATTTCATACAACTTAGGTTTATAATCAAACAATTCCATTTGCGATGGACCCCCACTTTGAAATAAATAAATGACCCTTTTTGCTTTGGGTAAAAAATGCGGAGACCCTAATGGAACATTTTGTTCTTCTAAAATTTGCGAAATTATTTTTTGTGATGGCTTGCTGTTACAGCCCAACAAGGATCCAAGTGCAATACCGCCTAAGCCTAATGCCGAACCGCGTAAAAAATCGCGTCTATTTTGTTGGTACTTTAATTTTAAATATTCGTGCATGCCAATTATTTTCTTGTTAAAAATTCATCTGTATTCATTAATGCCATTGCAATGGATGCAAAGCTTGCAAGTTCAATTTTATTACTTGTGTTAGGTTTCAAGTAACCTGTATTAATTATTTTATTCGCTTTGTCAGGATGCAAGGTAAATTGGGCCATTTCAGTTGCATACATTTTATCTAATAAGTTTACTTCTTTTACATTTGGATATCTTCCAGTAATTATAAAAAATCCAAAATTTAATTGGTCCTTTAAAACTGCGCCTGCTTCATTCATCATCCTCAATGCAATATGTGTAGCAGCTTCCATCATTTGTGGGTTATTCAACATTGCCAATGACTGCATAGGTGAACTAGAAACTGTTCGTTTCACTGTACAAACTGTTCTATCGGCGGCATCAAATATTTGTAAAAATGGAACTACAGTAGTTCGCTTACGAATCGTATAAATACTTTTTCTGTATAGTCCCTCCCCTTCCGTTTGTAAGTATTTATACCTCCAAGTTTTATCGGTAATCTGTTCCCATAAATCAGCAGGTTGATAAGGATAAACACTAGGGCCGCCAATTTTTTGAACTAATAAATTACTCACGGCTAACGCATTATCACGAATCATTTCAGCAGGATACCTATAACGCGGACTGCGACTTAAATAAATATTTTGGGGATCTTTTTTAACTATAGTAGCGTCGTTCAAAGAGGATTGTTGGTAAACAGCACTCATAAATATTAGCTTTTGAAGTGATTTGGTATTCCAACCATTTTCACGGTACCATACAGACAAATAATCCAATAAAGCAGGATGCGATGGCATGGCACCTTGGTTACCAAAATCGTCAGATGTTTTTACAAACCCATTGCCAAAAATCATTTGCCATATTCTATTCACTGCGACCCTACTGGTTAAAGGATGATTGGGCATAAATAACCACTGTGCCAATCCGTATCTATTTTTGGGCAAATGATTGGGAAAAGATAAAATTGCATTGGGTGTATTGGGAAATACTTGTGTGGTTGGTTCAGTGTACAACCCCCTATTTAAAACATAAGTAGGACGTGGTTTAGGCAGATCACCCATGACCATTACTTCTTGAACAGAATCATATAAATCCGCCAATTGCTTACGCGCATCATATAATAAAGGATTCAACTTTGCGAAATCTTCTTTTTCACCCTTTAAAGGAAACTGCTTTTGTTGAAATAAAAATTTTGCCTGGGGCTGATTCAATGTATTGTTGAATAAATAAAATTCGTCTACTTCGCCTTTAGGCATTGATCTATCTAATGTCCGAAGTCCAAAAACAAAACCGGGTAAATTTGGTCCTTTATGTATACTGTAGAATGATTTTATGTGTTTTACCAAATGATCATATTCCACTTGATTCGTTTGTTTTTCACCATTCACAAACATTTCAACACCATTTGCTTTGCTGTTGCCGTTATAGCTAATGGCTATATGATACCATTGATTTATTTTTAAACGAAGTGGCGATAAAACACTAATTGCATCATGCGGAAAATTATGTATTACCCTAAAATTTAATTGGTTATTTTTTAATACCAAATCATAGCCTTGATAACCATATCTATGATAATCCGATTTGTGAAAAACCGTTGCTAAGGGATAATTTTCTGGAACTTTTAACCAAAGGCTAAATGAAAATGGCTGGTACCTCTCAAAATCTCCAATTTTTTCAGGTGGGAAGGCAACCATGGTCTCGTCATTATATTTTAATGACTTACCACTGATACCTTGCCCAAATTCAGCATTTCTAAAATTAGCGTTTATAGATGGGTCAGCTTCATTAATAAAAAATCTACGCTTTGGATCCTTTTCATTTGTTTTATCAAAACTTAATTTAGCTAACACTATTTTTTGGAGGGATGTTTCAATATTTTTATCTCCTTGTTGAATAGCCGCTGTAATCGCTTTATCTTGATTTAGTTTATAATCGGACTCTAATTGGCTGATATACTTTTTAAAGTTTTGAATTTTTAGCTCTTCTTCTTTTTTTGTTAGTAATAATGTAGGTCCTGCCACCATATCATCATTTCCATAATTAGGTCCGCCTTTTTCAAAAGTGCTATTAAAAAATGCGAATAAGGAATAATAATCTTTTTGACTTACTGGATCATATTTATGATCATGGCACTTAGCACAACCTAATGTTGTTGCCATTACAGATGCTCCCAAGGTGTTGGTGCGATCAGTTACGTATTCAACTCTAAATTCTTCTTCAATGATACCCGCTTCTGAATTTTGTTTGTGATTACGATTAAAACCAGTAGCCAAAACCTGCTCCTGTGTTGCGTTTGGCATTAAATCACCGGCTAATTGCCAAGTGATAAATTTATCAAAAGGTAAATTTTTATTGTACGCATTAATGACCCATGTACGCCAAGGGCTTTGATCATAATGTTTATCATCAAGATAGCCATAACTATCTGCAAACCTTGAAACATCAAGCCAGTACTCAGACATCCTTTCCCCATAATGTTCACTTGCTAAAAAACGATCTACTACATTTTCATACGCTTTTGGGCTTTTATCTGAAACAAAATCATTGATTTCTTTAACCGAAGGACTAATGCCACGAATATCAAAACTAAGTCGACGAATTAAAGTTAGCTTATCTGCTTGTGGCGCAGGTTTTAAACCTTGTTCTTCTAACTTTTGATAAATAAAAGGATCAACTGTATTATTAATTTTCCAATTTGGATTTAAAATTTCCGGGATAGCTGCTTTTTCAGGAGCTACATAGGCCCAGTGTGGTTTGTATTTTGCACCCTGCTCCACCCATTTAATAAGTACCGCTTTTTCATAGGCGGTCAATGTTAAATTGGATTCAGGTGTGGGCATTTTTACATGCGGATCTACACTTAATATTCGGCGCACCAAATCACTATTGGCAATACTACCTGGCTTAATTGCCTTATAGCCATTTTCTCCCTTATGGGCATATGCAATATCACTAATGTCTAATCTTAAATTTGCCTTTTGTTTTTTGGCGTCAGGTCCATGACAAGCAAAACACTTATCTGATAAAATTTGTTTTACTGCAAAATTATAATCGATTTCTTCCGGCAATTGTGCTATTTGATTTTGCACTTCAGCGGGAATATCAATTTTTTCACAAGCGGAGAAAATAAACACAAATAGTAAAGTAAAAAGAATAGCATTTAATTTTTTCATAGCGCGCAAATACGTCAATTAAAGTTACTGAAAACCGCTGAATTATAACGCTAGCCAAAAAAGGATATAATTAGCTTTTTTGAATAGCCCAAAAGTGGCTTAAAGTTATTGAGAACCATTGATTTACATTTGAAGGCAAAAGCGAAATTATGTACTTTTTTAGCATATTGAATAATGCACCATTTAGATAGCAAAAAGCCCGTTATATTTGGATTGGTAAAAATTGAATTCCACGTAAATCTTAACTTTTATAAATTTTTAAAAATACTTTATGCAATTTATTAAATTGAAATATTTAATTATCGCTACGACTTTTTCATCTGCGATTTTTGGACAAAATTTTTATGTATCCACGAAAGGGAATGATAAAAATAATGGAAGTATCGAAAGCCCCGTAGCAAGCTTAACGGCGGCGCAAAAATTAGTACAAAATAACAAGGCAAAGAATTCAAAAGGAATAACCGTTCATATTGCGCCTGGTCAATATAATTTAACAAGCACTTTTGTATTAAACGAACAAGATAGTGGTCAAATTGGAAAAGAAATTGTTTGGAAAGCCGAAAAACCAGGAACAGTAAGCATTACCGGTGGTAAAAACATACAACCAAATTCATTTACCCAAGTAAAAGATGCTGCAATTGCTAAACGACTAAATCAAAATGCAATTAAAAATATCGTACAGGTACATCTGCCAAGTATCGGAATAACTGATTTTGGATCTCATAAGCAATTTGGACATACCATTGCAGTCACACCAGCACCATTACAATTATTTTTTAATGGAAATCCAATGACCCTTGCTAGATATCCCAATGAGGGATATATCAAAATAGGAAAAGTAATCGACAAGGGATCGGTTCCAAGAAGTTTGGACAAATCTAATAGAGGCGGAAAATTTGAATATACAGATGCACGACATGCCAAATGGCAGGGACAAGAAGATATATGGTTGAGTGGTACTTTCAATTATGGCTACGCAGATGATTATATAAATGTAAAGACCATTGATACTCTGCAAAAAACAGTTCAGTTAGCTATGCCCCATTTATATGGAATAGCAAGCGGAAGAGATTTTCAGCAGTATGCAGCTATTAATATACTTGAGGAATTGGATATGCCAGGAGAATGGTATTTGGACAGAAAATCAGGGATCTTATACTTTTGGCCACCAACGAGTATGACGAATGCATCCATTATGGTTTCCATGCTTGAAGAACCAATCATTGCAATGGAAGGTGTTAGTAATGTGATTATTAGTGGTATCACTTTTGAAGCCACTAGAGGTATTGGAATGTATATGGAACGTGGGAATCATAATACTATTATTGGATGTACGGTACGAAATATTGGCAATACAGGAATTGTAATGGGGCAAGGTGCTTTAAGATTAAAAGATGATATGTCCGTTGATGACTACAAGGGAGTAGCTGTATCAAGAATGATTGGCGATTTTCAAAATCATATTTACGCTAACACTGGATGGGATCGAATGGCAGGGAACAATCATCGCATTCAAAGTTGCGATGTATACAATTCAGGGAGTGGCGGTATATTTTTAAGTGGTGGAAGTAAAGTTAATTTAATCAATGGCAACAATGTGGTAGATAATTGTAAAGTACATGATTACAATTTGAGAAATAAATTTTTATGGGCAGGCATTAATGTGAATGGTTGTGGAAATATAGTTTCACATAACGAGGTATACAATGCAGAATTTCAAGGCATATTTGTGTATGGAAATGAACATATTTTTGAATACAATAATGTGCATGATGTAACCACTAATTCTGATGATACCTCCCCTTGGTATATTGGTAGAGATCCAAGTAATCGAGGCAATATTGTTCGTTATAATTATTTTCATCATTCAGGAAATGCAAACAGAATGAATATGGGCATTTACTGCGATGATGCCTCCACAGATGTTACCGTATATGGAAATGTATTTTATGATTTAAAGGTAAATCATGGCACATTATTTAGTAATGGAGGATGGGATTTAAAGATGAAAAACAATATTATCATTGAGCCGCTTTCAAATAGTTTTGTCATATCGGCACAATTTTATAGTTGGGCAAAACCACAAGCAGCTGAATATTTTGGCAAAAATGGAATTCTTAGAAAAAGATTAACCGAGTCAATAAAGTTTGACCAACCTCCTTATTCAACAAGATACCCATCATTATTGCCCTATCTCGACGTCATTGTTGAAGGTAAAGAGTGGCAGGGTATGCGTTCCAGAGGAAATGAATTTTCTGGTAACGTAATCATCGGTGGGCCAGATCAATTAGTAAAACTAATGGGTGGTGAATTTGCAACAGCCTATGAAAATAATAATTTTAAAACCAACGAGGATCCAGGATTTGTAGATATGAAAAAGGGCAATTTTATGTTAAAAAGTAATTCCATTGTTTTTGAAAAAATTCCTGGCTTCCAACCTATTCCATTTGATAAAATGGGATTATACAAAGACACATACAGAAAGTAATGAAATATTGGTTTAATAAATTATTTCTAACGTCAGTTCTTGTTTTTGCAACCATTACAAGTAATGCACAACCCTCATTAACACCATACAATGTAGAATATGCGTCGCAAAGCAAAAATCAACTTGGTTCAATGCCCATGGGCAATGGAGATATCGGTAGCAATGTTTGGGTAGATACATTGGGCACCATTCATTTTCTAATCTCTAAAACAGATGCATATAGTGAAATTGGTAGATTATTAAAAATTGGACAAGTGGATGTTAAAATCACACCCAATATTTTAGATGCAAAACAATTTTCACAAACACTAATTGTACATGATGGCGTTATACATATAAAAGCAAACAAAGGAAATCAAAGCATAAACATTTTATGTTATATAGATGCAAATCATCCTGTAATTCAAGTGCAAGGAAATAGTACAATTCCTGTACAAGTAGAAGTGACCAATGCCATGTGGCGAAAGGAATCCAGTGAATTAATTGGGCATGACCGACATAGTGGCTATGGGGTTGCATTCAGGGAAACCCCCTTTATGAAAGAAAAGGATACAGTATTGATGCAGCCAAATGCACTGATATGGGTGCATCAAAATAAAAGTTCTGTTTGGCAACTAACCCTGAACAATCAAAATATAACAAATTTCAATGCGATAGGCAAAGACCCTTTATTAAATCAAAATTTTGGTGCAATTGTGAGTGGTGAAAATTTTACAAAAAAGAATGAATATGTAATTGAAAATAAGGTTGCTGCTACCAAGTTTAATTTCCAAATTACTATTCTAAAAAAACATACACCTGATTTAAATGAATGGAAAAAAGAAATTATTACCTTACATAAGCAAATACAAAATTTAAATGCGATTGAAAAATACCAAAATCATTTAAACTGGTGGCATCAATTTTGGAACAACCATTATATTATAGTTAATTCAAAACAAGAACCTACTACTACATTCAAGATTACACAAGGGTATCTATTACAAAGATATTTGAATGCATGTTCAGGCCGTGGAGGAATGCCCATAAAATTCAATGGCTCCATATTTACAGTCGCGCCTGATGAAACTTTGGTTGACAAAAAAGAGGTTGGATTAGATGCTGATTTTAGATTATGGGGTGCTAATTTTTGGTTCCAAAATACAAGAATACCCTACAGTAGCATGTATTATAGCGGCGACTTTGAATTAATGAAGCCCTTTTTTGATATGTATATCAATGCAATTCCGTTGGCAAAATATCGTACACAAAAATATTTTAAACACGAGGGTGCCTACTTTCCGGAAACATTGACACCCTGGGGAAGTTATTTAAACGATAATTATGGCTGGGATCGATCTAAATATGAAGATGGTGTTTCAGAAAATAAATATATTAGGTACTATTGGCAAAGTGGAATAGAACTTTGCAAGATGATGTTTGATTATTATGAATTCACTAATGACAAAGTTTTATTTGAAAATAAGTTTATTCCATTTATTAAAGAAATAGTTACTTTTTATTCCCAACATTATAAAAAGGATGCAACGGGAAAGTTATCTATTCAACCAGCGCAATCATTAGAAACCTATTTTGAAGGTATGGTGAACCCCGCTCCTGAAATTGACGGGTTAAACGCGGTATTATTAAAAATAGATGATTACAAGGCTGCAATTAAAGACCCATTATTTCAACAAAATTGTACTCAGTTACAAGCGATGTTGCCTGTTTTACCAAAAGAAAATGCAGAGGATGGAACTTGGGTATTGTCATCTGGATTAAACTTAGGTAAAAGAATGAACATTGAGGATCCTCAATTATACTCGGTTTTTCCTTACCGAATTTATGGCATTGGTAAGCCTAATTTGGAATTGGCCATCAATACCTTTCATAAAAGATACGACCTTGCATTTAATGGTTGGCAACAAGATGCGGTAAATGCAGCTTTATTAGGATTAACAGAAGATGCAAAAAAAATGGTAAGTACCAACTTTAGTAGTAAACATAATGGTAGCCGCTTTCCTGCTTTTTGGGGACCCAATTATGACTGGGTGCCTGATCAAGACCATGGAAATATAACCATGCGCGCTTTACAAGCAATGCTGGTACAAAGTGAAAAGGGACAAACATATATGCTTCCAGCTTGGCCAAAAGATTGGGATGTTCAATTTAAGGTGAATATAACAGGACGCGAACAAATTAGCGGTAATTATACCCAACAAAAAGGATTAGTACTTGAAAAGTTCAATAAAAATATTCACATGAAAATCATGGAGACTAGGTAATAATTATGCTAATTTTTTTTAAAATAAATAGGTAACGGCGGTGCGTCTTTTCTATTATCAATTACTGGATCAGCATCAATTGGAATACCTGCGTATTTATATCTTATCACTTTTAATCCATAAATAGGAGCATGCCAAAAATTGATGAGTGTACCTTCGCAACCACGATCAGGCATCTGTTCCACATGTTTCTGTAAATATTTATTAAAAATAGTAAGTGCATCATTGCAAATTACGCTAGCGCTAAGTTGTTGCGCTGGAGTGAATTTTCCTACACTATCTTGTTTTATATTTTGAACCTGTATTCCTTTCTCAAAAGCATCTAAATATAATTTTGAAGCTTCTGATCTATTTAATAAAAAAGTTAAGTAATTGCTACCCGAGGTACTGCCAACATTATACATTGCCTTTTTTAAATTAAAATTTACCTGACTATATAAACCCTGTACATTTTTTAATGCTTTGCTGTTTATCCAAGTATAGGGCCCACCTTCACGCCATGCACCTACCCAACAAAAGCCGATATTGGGCAAGTCATTGGTAGCTATCCAATCAATTTTCTCTAACAGCTGCATTGCTTGCACATAGGGTGCGACATTATTAATTTGGAGCTTTTCGGCATACTTTTTATAAAAATCTAATTGTGGAATGGGCCCATATAATGTATTTAAGGCCGCATACCTAGCAGAGGTTCTGTTTTCGGCAGTTCTCCAATGATTAAATAAAATTGTACTTTGCTGTTGTGCCCCATTTGATGCTTTTAGATACTTCATTAAATCATATATGCCTTCATTCGCATTTTGCTGCGTAAACATAAGTCCGTCAAATTCAATCCACGAATAAATTGTAGTAGGTGCAATTTGCGATTTAATTGGTATTAAATTAGGCAAATAGTTTGCAACTCTTTTACTGCCATGACCAGGCATAATAGCAATTGAATTATTAGGTAAATATTTTTTCGCAATATAAAATGCAACTTTGGCATAATCATTGATGACACAATAAATTCCTAAATTTAATTTAATAGAACGTGAAATAATTTCTTGGTCTTTTTCTAGTAATTTCAGTGCAATTATATTTCGTCCTAATTGAAAAAATAAAACATCTAAATCGGGTTGACTATTTTTTATTACGTTTGTCACCATTGTATCTTGAAGTATACTTTCGCCAAATTGTGCAACCACAATTTTGTTTACTTGCGCTTTAGTAGTTGCATCACCCCAGCCACCCATTTCTTCCGTGATTAATTCAAGTTCATCGATACTCGGATAATTATTAATTACCGACTTCACAGTGCGTGTAATTAGGGGAATATCCCCTTTTGACCTAGGCTCAATGGATACTTGAACACGGAGGCCAATCGACTGCGCATACTCAATTAAAGAGCGCATCCAAGCAACTGCCATTTTGCTTTTTACAGGGGTGTTAGCGTAACTTTTTTCAATTTCTGGGATACTAAATATCTTATCATTAAATCGAATATGATTGGTGAAAATTTGCATATTCGGGATATCATGTTGTCGACCATAAAAAAAATTGCCAGCATAGTCAACACTACCCTCAAAATTTACCTCATGCCATAAATTAGGATAACTATGAATTGCGATTTTATTAAAACGCATTCGAACCAAATTGTTTAGATACTCCTTTGCTTCCGCTAGCGGATAAGAGGAAATGTCCATAGGAAAATTAACATGCTGTCTGATGCCTCTCCAGCGTGTAAAAGGAATGATAGATTGGGTATCGCTTTTGAATATTGCTGTTTTAAATACAGTGGGCACCACGACCCCCGTAATGTCAAATTGAAAGCCTAGGCTTTCTAAAATCGTATACATGGCATGGCCAATAGCAGCCTCATCCTCCCCTACACAAATCATATTTACTAATCGCCCATTGGAATTGATTGTATAACTAAAGGATCCATTTTGTGTAGCCCCTTGTTTAATTAATTTAATATTAAAAACGTTTTGAACAATACGACTATTAAATATGGAAATCTTTAGGTATTTAGAAAACTCTGTTTTAGCAAAATTCAATTTAACAGAATCTGCATTTCCCTCATAGCTATAATTAATGTCCAATTGGGCATGAAGGATAGTATTCAATAAAACTAAACTTAAGAATAATGTTAACTTTCTAAGCATTTCTTTTAAATTTAAAACTTTTTCAGTACTTATTTTTAAAATTGATTGGCTTAAAATTATATTAAAATAGCAATAAAATATATTTTTCAATAAAGTATGAATGTAGCCAAGCTATTATTGTACTTCCTGTGATTTAAAAAAAGTAACCATTTTATCATACAATTGACCTGCTGTTTTTTTATAATTTTTCATATTCAACACATTCATTTTTTCTAGCGGATCCTTGGATAAGTCATACAATTCCTGTGCGTAAATTTTATTAGGGCTAAATGGAGCTGTAGTTGTAAAATCGTTCATCCAAATGGTGTATCGATATTTTTCCGTTCGTAAACTATAGCCCATTAATTTATTGTTCGAAAAGCCTGTTTTTTTAAATTCAACTTTATTTAAGTTTCGAGGATACTGACTAACGGAAAAGTGCTTAACCTGGCTTTTTTTATTCTGCATTAATGGTTTTAAACTTTTACCTTGCAATTGTACAGGAATAGGCACATTTGCTAAATCACAAATAGTTGGAAAAATATCCAAATGCTCTGTTACTGAATTTGTTTTTCCGGATTTATACCCTGGTGCAGCAATGATCAATGGCGCACGCGTTGCTTGCTCTAGGTTGGTATGTTTTTCCCAAAGATCATGATCTCCTAAATGCCAGCCATGATCGCCCCACAACACAATAACTGTATTATTTAAAGTACCTAGTGAATCTAATGTATTTAATAATATACCTACCTGCGCATCCATATAAGACACTGAAGCATAATATCCATGAATGAGCTCTTTTTGTTTGTCCTCTTTTAAATATATATGTGCATCTGTCCCTTCACTAGTTGTAAATTCAGGTATATCAGTATAATTTCTTAATTCCCCTGATTTATGATAAGCAATTTCAGGCGCATCTTTTGCATGTTCACGAAATTCAGCTAAAGGCAAACTTGCACGATCATACAAATCCCAGTATTTCTTTGGCGCTACAAAAGGTAGATGTGGCTTATGAAAACCTACTGCCATAAAATAGGGTTTATTTGCCATAGTTAGTTGAACAATTTTTTCTTTTGCAAGCAATGCAATAACTCCATCTTCATAAGCATTGTCTGGAACATCGATGCATTCCGTGGCGGGACCTTTGAGGCTTGTAGGAATTTCATCATCCGCTTCTCCAGTTTTAATTTCTTTTTTTCTTTTGACAACAAATAATAATTTGGTTGCTGGTTTTTGATATTGATTATTTGCAGGAGTTCCCAACCCGTTTGCGTAATCGGAAGGCTTTGCAACTAAGTAGGTATCATTCCAGGAAATTGGATCAATTTTTTTTATGGCGCTACTAGGATGATAAATTTTCCCAGTTCCAACAGTTGTATATCCTTGTGAAATTAAATATTGCGGTAATGTTAAAATATCTGGATTCATATCACGCATCTGTGTTTTTAAATCCCAAATTTTAGTGATATCTGGACGCAACCCCGTCATTAAACTTGCACGCGTTGGACCGCAAACAGCCTGTTGACAATAATTGCGCATAAACACGGTGCTCATTTTAGCAAGACGATCAATATTAGGTGTCTTTACGATCTTATTGCCATAAGCCCCTATTTCAGGCTTTAAGTCATCTACTGCTATAAAAAGGATATTGGGTTTGCTATTTGTTTGCGCATAGGATACTTTAATACCAATACAAAAAAATAAAAATAGAACTGCTTTATTCATTATAAAATTATTCATGATTAAAATTTAATATTTAATTATTAGTAATCCAAAGAAGTGGATTTCTTATTGGTAAATTTCTGATGACTTCAGCGGTCGTAGGGAAGTGTTCCAAGTTCGACCAAGTGTTTAACCAATTTTGATTACCATAAGCTGCATAACCAAATAGTAAAAAAGGATGAGCTACAGGCCAATTTTCCCAATACATGATATCCTTAGGCAGGGTCCAACTATTCTTATTTTGAACAAAAGGATATAAAAATTCAATTCCCTTTTTCAAACTTAAACCATTGGTTGTTTTAAATTCCCACAAATTATTTTCTTTGGTAGATAACACTTGTGCTAATGTAAACATGGCATCTAAATTAAATAGCGAATACCCATAAGGTTTGGTCCGCTTAAGTTCCAAGGGGAAACTGCCATTCATATCCATTTGTGAAGGAAGGAGGTTTGTCTTAAAGCGGTTGTCACAATAATTGAGTAAGGCTGTATCAGTAACTAATTTGGCAAAAACAGCTACTTGCATGGTCCAACAAGTACCATGATTATTTTTCGCTTCTCTTTCATAAATGCCATAGGGATGTGTGGTCACCCATTGTAGATATTGTTGAAACCATTTTTTTATTTCGACAAAGTCATCCGATTTAATTGCATTTTGCTTTTCTAAAACCATAATACTTTGAGCAACTTCCATCATTTGAATCATATCAATAATTCCAACACCCCTGCCTGTTACCTTTCCCTTGATCGCTTGTGCATATAATAAAGAAGGGGTCATTTTGGTTGCAGTATCCACGAACCAAGCTTTACAATGTTGTATTGCTTTAAGCGCATATTTATTATCCTTAGTTAAAAGATAAGCGGATGTTAAATTGCCCACCATTTGACTAAAGCGAATCATGGCAAGACGATGTTCGGAAAAATTAGCCGGATTTGTTTGACCGTCCTTTTGAATATAAGGACCCGATGGATTTAATGCGTCAGGCCACCAATAATCTGCTTCTGAAAAAAAGTCATGCCTCCCTCCAGCTGAACGATCACTATAAGATGCGGTTACTGTGATTGGTTTCAATTTTAATTCCTGATTTGCCCTAATCAAAATTTCTTTGGATAATAATTGACCGACTTTTTTAAACAAAATGGGCTGCGCCTTCATAAAAGGTGAAAACAAAATAGAGAACGATAATAATACGAATAATTTATTCATTAAAAATGTATAAAATTTTTACTTTTTAAAAGGCACTTTAACAATTACAGTTTCTCCTTTGCCTTTATCATTGGTAATACTTTGGATAGTCCATAAATCGGTTAAATTATCACCATCAATAATGCTACCACTATAGTCGCCCCAGGATTGACCATCGGTTGCGCCCTTTCCTTGACCTATGCTAACCATGGGTCGGACGGTGTTTTTAGGATCTTTGGCTTTACGATACACAAACCTTGGACTAATAAAGCTGTTTTCACTTACTTCCTGAAATCCAATTAAAACATCCTTGCGTTTATTAACCGCAATAGTAGTTTGAATATAATTAGTAGAATCGCTACGAATAATTCCAGATTGAACGATGGCACCTGTTTTTGCATTTATTTGATGCCACTGCACTGCAGAGCGACCCTCGCAATTAACCGCTTGTGAAAACCAAATATGTCCACTTTGAAAAACTAAATTTTTTGGATTGCGATCACCACTAGATACTTTTTGTGTGGTGCCGAATTGAGAAGATGGTGGTGGGTAATCAATATATTGTAATTGATGCGGCTTGGAAGAAACTTCCACGACATAAGGAATTCCCTTATCATCTTTCATAACTTTTTTTATTACAAACTTATCATCTTCAATAGAAAAGAAATATAAATCATCAATGGCATCCTGCATAAAAACGGGATGACCCAAGCTTCCTTTAAAATGATAGACCGTTGCATCCTTGCCTGCTTTCGCTTCGGATGTTTTTAAAACAAAAGTGTTTTCAACTCCGCCTGGATAGGAATAGCCAATCCATTTTTTACTATAGCCAATACCACCGCCGTCCACTTCCGCTGTCCTGGAAACAGGATACACATTCCATGCGCTTAAAGGATTGTTGGTTTCAGAAACTGCAATATTTACTGGTTTTGTTTTTGGCTTATCATAATACCACCATAAATCAAAAATGAAAACTTGGTTATGCATATCAAAACAAAGCTTCGGATCGATACCGTTATTGAAACAACTTTGCTTTACTCCTTGCACATAGTTCCCTTGTTTATCATATACAATAAGGCCACTATTCGTTCCTTCCATGACATAACCGCCACCTACTGCCACTTGCGGATCCACTTGTCGGTTCCCATCCATGGAACCGTTAAAAACTAAGTAGCCATTGACCATTTGCGGATTACCACCTTGCTTGCGCTCCGGACAGGTATTGTCATTATTGAAATTATTTTTATGAATGGGCTTAACAACTTCGGTACTAGAAGGATAGACTCTTTGCGTAGTTTGTGCATGCGAACAAGCAACTGAAAAAAGCAAAGCAATGGTTGTATAAATTTTATTCATAAAATATTAATTTAATTATTTAGTCAAACTTAATTGCTTAATAATTCTAACCGTGGCATCTTCGGATTGTATGGCAATAGGTTGTATCTTTTTTTGTTGGTAACTACTCGAAGCCCACTGCATAATTTTATTATCAGGAAATTTTGCTTGTTGTTTTTTAATCCACTCTGCTCCTTGACTTGTTTGATTCAATGCAGCATAAGCCCATAATGAAATCAAATGATTGCCTGCATAAAAATTACTAATGGTGTTTGAACGTATTGGCATAAAGTTGACAACGGCCAATAGCATTTCATTTGCCGCCTTAGTATTATTTAAATTTTTATAGCATAAATAAGCTAGCCAGTTTTCTGTACGAATATCAATGTCCTCATCGTAAGGTTTACCTGCGCCTAAATTTTCAGGCCATAGTTTGGCTTCATTAATAAAATTAAGTGCAGCGGAATAATTTTTTTCCTGTAATTGAACCAAGGCCTGCATCAACTTTGCTTCCCGATACAATTCATGGCCAATAGTTGCACCCTCAAATGGTATAATATTTAAGGTTGCTAGTAATTTGTCGGCTGTCTCATATTGCTTGTTGTGTATTAGTGTTTTTGCATACAACATACCAATGATATAATTATCCGAATGCGCTTTATAAAAAGGGGCTACTACTTCAAGGGCCTTCGCAAACGCAAACTGATTATTGTATAATTCAGTTAAGGTTTTAATGTAACGCCATTGATTTTTATCAAGCGAATTGGCTTGATTTAAATCAGCAATGGTTGCGGTTAAAGCACTCGCCTGTGTTATTTCAGTCATTAATAATGCAGCACGTGTGGCGTAAAATGGCGCATAATCAGGTTCCCCTTGTAAGGAAGTAAAAATGGCCTTGGCCTGTGCCACTTTGTTGCGATCCTTTAATAATAAAGCCAAATAATATTTAGGCTTCCAATGAGAAGATTGCTTAGTGGCCCATTCAAACACATCAAAATCCATATTGCGGAAAGGGAAAACAAAATCGGGCGCTGCGCTATTTGCCGCAGTTAAGTCGGCTGTAAATGTTTTGTTTTGTTTCGCATGGATATAGGCTAACCAATATTTCACCAAAGTATTCGCAGGGCAAATTGCCAGCACTTGCTCGGCTTCATTTAACAAGCCCACATTAAAGTAATCGTTGGCGATTTGTAAATAAGTTTCAAAGGGTTGTTCATTTTGAATCAGGTTGTTAAATGAACGCAGCGCCTGATTTATTTTTTGTTCATCATAAGTTGCGCTATGATTTAATTTATAATAAGCATCAAAATTGACAAAGTGATTTAATGGGTCATAGCCTTTAATTCTATTGATGGTTTTATCATAATTTACTTGATCATTGGTGTAACGAAAAGCAATTGCTTGCAATTGAAGCGCTGCAATATTAATAGCATTATAGGTAAGCGCCTTGTTCGTATAGTCAATAACGTTTATGTAATTTTTTTCAGCTAAATATAATTTAGCCAACTCAGTATACGCACCTGTTTTATATTCTGCCGATAAAGTAGCTAAATCAAAACCATCTTTTGCATCAACCGTATTCCCTAATGCCGCATTGATGATGCCATAGTAATAGTTAGCACTGCCATTATGGGTATCAATACTTAAAGCTTTTTTAACTAAAACTAAAGCAGTATTATAATTGTGATTGCGATATTGCAAGGACGACATTTTAACCAAGGCTAGTAAATTATTACTATCCATTTTAAGTGAAGTGGCAAGCGCCG
>SXGR01105245.1_pt1 | contig 24165 bp, 17 predicted proteins | sample 3174711 | NCBI WGS metagenome assembly SXGR01 (sample SAMN11356860, study PRJNA531348) | freshwater metagenome | isolation source: freshwater sample F1-60 | place: China: Fuxian Lake, Yuxi | collected 2017-12-25
CTCGACGCGCAAAGTCTGTCGCGTGTCCAGCTTCGCAGTCTGAGCGCGTCGCCGAATGCCAAGCGGCATTCCTGCATCGTGGCGCTGGCCAACGGTGACGAGCTGATGGGGGAGCTCTTGGAGTTGCGCGCTGAAAAGGCCGGGCAACCCGCCGCGCTGGTGCTGGACACGTGGTACGCCGGAAAGCTGACCCTTCCCTTTGCGGGTCTGAGATCACTGACGCCGGGCAATGTGGGCACGCGCGTCTTGTACGAAGGCCCCGAAAACGCGGCCGGCTGGCTTTCGGGCGCCAACAACCAGGTTGACCCCAATGGCAACGTGGCGGGTCTTGCGGCGGCCGGTGGCATGCCCATGGGTGATGTCGCCATCCAGATCGCCGGGCGCATGGCCGAACAGCCGGGGGCGGCCCAGTGGCGTTTCGCCAACAACTCATTTCAGGCGCGCGGCACCGGCGCCATCATCGCACGCGACTTCGAACTGCCCGACCGGTGCATGTTCGAGTTCGATCTGGCATGGCAGGGTTACTTCAGCCTCACCTTTAATTTTTACACCGACAAGTTCGACCAGTACTCGGGCAACTGCTACAGCCTGAGGTTCGATCAGCAGAACGCCTATCTCTTCCGCATCTCCCCCACGATGGGCAATGTGCGTCTGGGCGCCAACGTGAACACCGGCCTGACGCTTCCGCGCACCAGCGCGCGCATCTCCGTGCGTGTGGACAAGGCCGCGCGAACCATCGCCATGCTGGTGGACGGGGTGCTGGTGCATCAGTGGAAGGAGGAGGGCGGCCGCGACTTTGCAGGAAAGGGAAAGGGCGTGCTCTTCGCCACGCGCAACGCGCAGCCGATGCGCCTGGGGGCCATCCGTGTTGCCGAGTGGGACGGGCGTCTGCCGGTGGCCGGCAACGTGGTGGGCGCGGGCAAGGAAGACTTCGTGCTTTTTTCCAACGAGGACAGCGTCTCGGGCAATGTGCTGGCCATCAAGGACAGCAAACTCACCCTGCAGACCGGCTTCGGCGACCTGGAGGTGCCGCTGCAGCGCGTGGGCCGTGTGGACTTCAGGCCACGGCCCATCCAGGTGGTGGCGGCCAACGGCCGGGCCACCCTGCGCGATCAAGGGCGGATCACCTTCAACCTCAAGCAATGGAAGGACGGCAAGGTCATCATTGCCAGCCCGTACTTTGGCGAGGCGGAGTTCTTGGCGTCGGCGTTTGCCGCGATGGAATTCAACACGGATCAGCCGCGCAAGGAAGGCACGGACACCACCTTCCCCTAGTCGCGGCTTCCCAACCCAATTATGAGCAAACTGATCCTGACCTGTGTGAGGGCGCTGGCCACGGTGATGCCGGTGGCGGCCATGGCCGCCGGTGGCGTCGTCATCAAGTCCGTGCGGCCCGCCAGCGAAACCCCTGCCAAGCCCATCCGCGTTGCGGCGCCGGGCAGTGCCGGCGAACTGCGACTCAAGCCGCAGACGATCGAGCTCCTCAATGGCGACACTCTCTCTGGATCCTTCATTGGTGTGGATGCCGAAAAGGGCGTGCGCTGGAAGCACGAGGCGGTGGACACGGAGATTGCCTTTAATCTCGCGGCGGTGGGGCGGGTGCGCCTGCACACGCCGCCTGCCGCGGAAGTGCCCGCGCGCCAGAACTGCCGTGTGCGCCTGCGCAATGGCGACGAGGTGCAGGGCGAGATGATGATGCTCAACAAGGATTCCTTGAGCCTTGAGACGTGGTACGGCGGCATGCTGAGCATCCCGCGCGCCGAGATTGACAGCATCGCCACGGGTGTGACTGCGCAGGAGGCCCTCTACGAAGGCCCCGTGGACATGAAAGGTTGGACCGGCGGCAATCTGCAGAACGGCGCCATGCCGATGAAGGGCGGCTTGCGCATCGTGCCCGGAGGAAATCCCAATGGCAACGCCGCTGGCTGGGTGTTTCGCAACGAGGCTTTTTACGCCAACGGCCCGGGGCCGCAGATTGGGCGCATGGTGAAGTTCTCGGACATGGTGAACATTGAGTTCGACCTCGCCTGGCGTGGCTATTTCCAGGTGGCGGTGCACATGTATGCCGACCGGCTGGAGCAGTATTCGGGCAATGCCTACGTCGTGGGCATCAACCCCGGCAACGTCTACCTCATCCGCATGACGGCACGCGAAGGCCAGAACAACATCGGCAACGGGAACATCCAGGAACTGCAGCAGAGGAACCAGGCGCGCTTTTCCATCCGCGTCGATCGCAAGGGCCGCAACATCTCGCTTCTGGTGGATGGCGTGCTCAAGCAGCAGTGGAAGGATGCGGGCGTGTTTGCAGGCGGCGGCGAGGGACTGATGTTCATCTCCCAGGGCAACGGCATGGTGAAGCTGAACAAGCTGCGCATCACGGAGTGGGATGGCAAGATGCCCTCGGCCAACGCCGCCGCGGGCGGGAAGATCAGCGAGGATGTGGCGCGGCTGACCAACAACGACAGTGTCACCGGCCAGATGCGCGGTGTGAAAGAGGGCAAGGTGCAGTTTTTCAGCCAGAGCATTGGCCAAGAACTGACCATCCCCATCGACCGCGTTGCGCGCATCGAGCTGGTCAAGCCCGCCGGCGATGTGCCCAAGCCCCCCGCCGGGTCGGTTCGCGCCAACTTCACCCGTGGCGGATGGCTGACGATGAAGGTCGACAAATGGGACGGCGACCAGATTCTCGGCACCAGCAGCAGCTTGGGCAAACTCACGTTGCGGCCGGGTGCCTTCACTCAACTGGACTTCAATCTGCAACAGCAACGTCAGGACGGTGGCGACCCCTTTGACTTCTAGATAAGGGGCAGCGGCGAGAATCCTCAAGCTCGCGTGCGCATGGTGCCCCATGCTTAATTGGGGGCTGGGTACGGAGTGTGCCTGATATTGTCCCCGTGAAACCCGTCCTCATCGTCGCTGCGCGACGCACTCCACAGGGCCGTTTCGGCGGCGCGCTTGCCGGCCAGACGGCTGTCAATCTCGCCGTGGCCGCCGGCAGGGCGGTTCTGGAGGGCGTGGACGTAGGCTGCGTTGACAGTGTCATCGTGGGAAACGTCCTCGGCGCCGGGCTGGGGATGAACGTGGCGCGACAAGTCGGCATGGGTTGCCGCATCCCCGCAAGCGCGCCGGCCTTCACGGTGAACATGATGTGCGCCTCGGGGATGCAATCGGTCATCCTCGCCGCACAGGCCATCCAGTGCGGCCAGTCGCGCATGGTGCTCTGCGGCGGCACCGAATCCATGTCCAACGCGCCCCAACTGTTGGCGCGGGGCGCCGACCACGGTGCGCAGCAGGTGGACTCCATCCTTCGCGACGGACTGCACGATGCTTTCAGCGGCGAGCACATGGCTCTCACCGCCGAAAGGCTGGCAACGCGCTATGCCATCCGCCGTGAGGATCAGGACCGCTTCGCGCTTCGCAGCCAGCAACGTTGCGCGGCGGCGATGGCGGCAGGACGGTATCGGGCCGAACTCGTGCCCGTCGCCGGCTTGGAAACCGACGAGCATCCCAGACCTGGTGTCACCTTGGAAAAGCTCTCCGCGCTCGCACCGGCGTTTGCCGCGGAGGGCACCGTGACGGCGGGCACCGCCTCGGGCATCAACGACGGCGCGGCGATGCTCTTACTTTGCGACGAGGCCCGCGCGCGTGAATGTGGCCTGACACCCCTGGCGCTCATCACTGCAACCGCACAGGCCGGATGTGATCCGGCGTGGATGGGACTGGGGCCCGTGCATGCCACGCGCAAACTCTCGCGCGAGGGGAATCCCTGGGATGTGATTGAGCTCAACGAAGCCTTCGCCGCGCAGGCCATCGCCTGCATCCGCGAACTGGGGTTGGACGAGGCGAGGGTCAATCCGGACGGGGGCGCCATCGCGCTGGGGCATCCCCTTGGAGCCAGCGGCGCGCGACTGCTGGTGCATCTGGCGCATCGGCAGCCCCGATGCGGATTGGCGACCCTCTGCGTGGGAGGCGGCATGGGGTGCGCTGTGGTGGTGGAACGCCCGTGACTCCCCTTCAATGACGGCAACCGAGATGCCGCACCCGAACGCACCCCTCTGGTCGCCCGCGCCGGACTTTGCTCGCAGCACCAATCTCGCTTGGCTCATGCAGCGCGTGGGCGTGGACTCCTACGCGGCCTTGCACGCGTGGTCGGTGCGCCATCGCCGCGACTACTGGGCGCTGGCGATTGAGCGGCTGGGCATCCAGTTCCAGGAACCCTATCAAAACGTGCTGGGTGGGGGCGGCAACGTGGAGAGCCCGCGCTGGCTGGAAGGCTCGAAGCTCAACATCGTGGAGAGCTGTTTCGATGCGCCTCAGGATTCCCCGGCCATTATCTGGCAGCCGGAAGTGGGACCACTTCGCACGTTTACCGTGAGAGATCTGGCCTTGATGGTGGACCGCGTGGCCAGCGGAGTCGCACGGAGAGGATTCGTGCGGGGCGACGCCTTGGCGCTGATTCTGCCAATGACGCCTTGGTCGGTGGCGGCCTATCTGGGCCTCATCAAGGCAGGCTGCGTGGTGGTGGGGATTGCTGAGAGTTTTCGTCCGCGGGAGATTGCCTCGCGCCTGCGCGTCTCGGGCGCGCGCGGCGTGATCACCCAGGACATCCTTCGCCGCGGCGGCAGAGAGTGGCCCCTCTATGACCACGTGGTGGAGGCTGGCGCGCCGGCGGCCATTGTGATTCCCGCGGCGGAGCGGTTGCAGGCAAACTTGCGTCCGGAGGATTGCGAGTGGGATGAATTTATCGCGCCACAGTCGGGCTTTGATGCGGTGGCTGCCGTACCGGATGATCCCATCAACATCCTCTTTTCCTCAGGCACCACCGCCGAACCCAAGGCGATGGCGTGGACACACACCACGCCCATTAAGTGCGCCGCCGACGCGCATTTCCATCACGACACCCGCCCGGGCGACGTGCTGGTCTGGCCCACCAGCATGGGCTGGATGATGGGGCCGTGGCTTGTCTTTGCGAGCCTCATGAATCGCGCGGCGATGGGACTCTTCGAGGGGGCTCCCACGGGATCTGAGTTTTGCCGGTTTGTGAAGGACTCGCGCGCCACCATGCTGGGTGTAGTGCCCAGCATCGTGAAGGCTTGGCGCGAAAGAAACTGCACCCAAGGAATTGACTGGAGCGGCATCCGGCTTTTCAGCTCCACCGGCGAATGCGCCAATGCGGAGGACATGAAGTGGCTCTCGGCGCAGGCAGGAGGCAGGCCCGTGATTGAGTATTGCGGTGGCACCGAGATTGGTGGCGCCTATCTCACGGGCGACGTGCTCAGCCCGTGCATCCCCGCCGCGTTCAGCACGCCCGCGCTGGGATTGGACGTGGTGACACTCGACGAGTCGGGCCAGGAGGCGGACGAAGGCGAGATGTTTATCGTGCCGCCTTCGATGGGGCTCTCCACGCAGCTCATCAATGCAGACCATCATGAGGTGTACTTCGCAGGCGTTCCGAAGGGACCGCAGGGCCAAGTGCTGCGGCGGCACGGCGACCGCATGATGCGGCTGCACTGCGGCGGCTGGCGCGCGCTGGGCCGCGCAGACGATGCGATGAATCTGGGCGGCATCAAGGTGGGTGCTGCGGAAATCGAACGCGCCCTGCAATCGCTCCCCGGGCTGGTGGAGACGGCCGCCATCGCGGTCGCTCCGAATGGTGGCCCTAGCCAGTTGGTGATTTGTGCCGTCTCTTCCGCGCCCCAACCAGTGGCCGGACTCAAGGCCATGATGCAGGACGCGATTCGGTTGGAGCTCAACCCGCTTTTCAGGATTCACGATGTCATGGTGCTTGACGCACTCCCGCGCACGGCTTCCAACAAGGTGATGCGGCGCGTGTTGCGCGAGCGTTACCTTGCCCTCCCATGACTTCTCTCACCATCCTCATCACGGGTGCTGGCAGTGGACTGGGCCGTGGTCTGGCTCTCGATCTGGCGGGGCGCGGGCATTTCATCCTCTGCACCGATGTGCACGGTGAAGCGGCGCAATCGGTCGCCGATGAAATCAAACGCGCGGGCGGCCGGGCGGAGGCTGCCAGATTGGATGTGGCGTCGGATGAGAGCGTGGGTGATTACATTCGTCTGCTGGGCACCCGCCCGGTGGAGGTGCTCATCAACAACGCTGGATTGCAGCATCTGGCGCCCGTCGAAGCGTTTGAGTCGGCGCAGTGGGACCGGCTGATGAACGTGATGGTTCACGGCACGTTTCGGATGACGCGCGCCGTGCTTCCCGGAATGCGGGCGCGGGGCTTCGGCCGGATTCTCCACATCGGCTCCATCCATTCGCTCGTCGCCTCGCCTCACAAGAGCGCCTACGTGGCGGCCAAGCACGCGATCCTGGGTTTTTCCAAAGTGGTGGCGCTGGAAACGGCCGACGGCGACATCACCAGCAACTCGATCTGCCCGGCCTATCTGGAGACGCCGCTGGTCGTCGCGCAGGTGGCCGAACAGGCTCGCCTGCGCTGCATCCCGGAAAGCGAAGTGGCCGCGCGCGTCTTCCTTGGGCCGATGCCCAAGAAGGTGTTTATCACCGCAGCAGAAGTGGCGGCCGCCGTGGCGTATCTTATGAGCCCGGAGGCGCGCAATGTTACGGGCCAGACTCTCACCATTGACGGCGGATGGACGGCCCAGTGAACGTAACCCAAGCGCCGGAGGCTGCGGCGAACCCGGCCGCAGTTCGGCGCGTGGTGCTGGCCAGTTTTGTCGGCACGGCGATTGAGTGGTACGATTTCTTCCTGTACGGAACAGCAGCGGCGCTGGTGTTCCCCAAGCTTTTCTTTCCCACCGTGGATTCCCATGCGGGGACGATGGCAGCCTTTGCCACCTACGCCGTCGGCTTCTTCGCCCGGCCGCTGGGCGGAATCGTCTTCGGGCATTACGGCGACCGTCTGGGACGCAAGTCGGTTCTGGTCACCACGCTCGTCTTGATGGGCGTGGCGACCTTCCTCATGGGCCTCTTGCCCACCTACGAACAGGCGGGAATTCTCGCCCCAATTCTGCTGGTGGTCCTGCGGTTTGTGCAGGGCTTTGGTGTGGGTGGTGAATGGGGCGGGGCTGTGTTGCTGGCGGCCGAGCACAGCCGTGTGGGCCGGCGCGGTCTCAACGCCAGTTGGGTGCAGGCGGGCGTTCCGGTGGGACTGCTTCTCGCCAACGGCGCGTTCCACCTTTGCTCGCGACTTCCGGAGGCATCGTTCCTATCGTGGGGCTGGCGGCTTCCGTTCCTCTTGGGAATCCTGCTACTGGGAGTGGGCCTCTTCATCCGTGTTCAGGTTTTGGAAAGTCCGGTCTTCGCCGCGAGGCGATCCGAGCCGCCGGCCCAGCCTTTGCGGGAGGTGCTGCGCGCGCATCCACGCAACGTGCTGCTGGCGATGGGAGCGCGATTTGCCGAGAACGTGTTCTTCTACATTTTCACCGTGTTCGCGCTGAGTTTCGGGGCGGAGCGGTTGGGGCTGGCCAAGTCCACGTTGCTCAACGGGCTGTTGTTGGCTTCGGCTTTGCAATTCGTGGCCATTCCATTCTTTGGCGCCCTCTCAGACCGCGTGGGGCGGCGCCCTGTGTATCTGGGCGGCGCGCTCTTTCTTGGGCTCTTCGCCTTCCCTTTTTTCTGGATGCTGGAAATGCGCAACACGATGGTCGTGTGGCTGGCCTTTGGCATCGGACTCGTGGGCCACTCGGCGATGTACGGCCCGCAGGCGGCGTTTTTTTCTGAACTCTTCGGCGCGCGAGTTCGTTTCACTGGCGCGTCGCTGGGCTACCAGCTTGCGGCACCGCTGGCCGGTGGGCTGGCGCCGCTCATTGCAGCCGCGCTGCTGCGTTGGTCCGGCGGCGAGCCCTGGCCGGTGGCCTGCTATCTCATGGCGATGGCCTTGATCACGCTCGTGTGTGTGTGGTTTTCAGAGGAAACCTGCAAGGCAGATTTGAGGGAGTAAGACGCCCCACTCGTGGCGTTTAGCCAAAGAGGGGCAGGGGACGCCCTTGATCTAAAAGGCTGTACGGGCGGCCCTGCAAGTCCACCGCATTGAGATCTTCGATTCCCATGGCGTGGTACACCGTCTTGACGACATCAGCGGGGTCGATGGGATTGTCTGCCGGATACTCCGCGTGGGCATCGGTCCTGCCGTAGATCTGCCCACCGCGGACGCCGCCGCCGGCCATCACCACGCTCATGCAGGCCGTCCAGTGATCGCGTCCGGCCGATCCCATGCCGCGCGTGCGCGGATCGCCAATCTTGGGCTTGCGCCCCATCTCGCTGCTCACCAAGACCAAGGTGTCGCTGAGCAGGCCACGCTCTGCCAGATCCTCCAGGAGCGCGGAGTATGCGCGGTCGAATTCGGGCAGCAGGAGGTCTTTGAGGCATCCAAAGTTGTTGCCATGCGTGTCCCAGCCGCCGCCGCTCAAACATTTGTTGGCAACCACTTCGTCGTCCTCAGCCCAGAAGACGGTGATGTAGGGCACACCGGCCTCGACCAGCCGCCGCGCCATGAGAAGGCCCATGCCGTTGATGGTCTTGCCATAGCGCTCGATCGTGGAGGGCTTTTCCTGGGAAATGTCGAACGCACCTGAAGAGGCGCTTGAGGAGAGCAACGTAAAGGCCTTCTGCTGCTGCTGCGTGTAATGGCGCGCCGCCGCATTCTGATCCAGGTCACGGCGTGCCGCGTTGAGCGCGCCCAGAAGCGTACGCCGGTCTCCCATCCGCGCCGCACTCAAGCCCGCATCCAGCGTGAGCGTGGGCGCGGTAAATCGCAGCGGATGCTCGCGGCTGCCAGCAATGAAGAAGGGATCGTGCTCCATGCCGATGCGCCCGGCGAATTGTCCCGGCCGGGTGTAGGGCGCGCGGCTGGGTTTGAAGGGCAGTGTGATGACCTGCGGCAGCTTTTCATGGGCGGGCTTACGCGATCCCACCACGCAGCCCATGTGCGGCCAGTCGGTGGCATAGGGGCGGCGGTCGTTGCCCTGCTGGCGGAAGGTTTCGTCGGGCGCATGCCCAGTCAGGTTGTAGTAATATCCGGCGTGGTGATCTCCGGTGGCCCGGCCAAAATCCGTGACCCCATGCACCAGCGCCAGATGATGCGCCTGCTTCGCCGTCAAAGGCAGATGCTCGCTTAGGCGCAGGCCCGGCGCGGAAGTGGGGATGGGCGCAAACTCGCCGCGATATTCTTGGGGCGCGTCCGGCTTGAGATCCCAAAGGTCAATGTGTGAGGAGCCGCCGCAGAGGAAGAAAAGGATGGTGGATTTTGCGGCCTTCCTGCGAGGTGCCAGGGGAGCAGCCGCGCCCGCCAGTCCCGGCGCAAAACTCAACCCCGCCAAGCCACCCGTGGACGCCGCCAAAAAGGCGCGCCGGCTGAACCGGGTTGGGAACACGCTGCTCATCTCGCAGAATTGGACACCCGCCTGCAGGACGCCATTCAACGGCCCGTGCCATCATGCGGGGATTGACGGGCGCATGGGTTTTCGTCCAGCCTCAAGAACACGCCTCCCCTCCGGGGGTTGCTCGTCGCATGAAAAAAGAGGCCCAAGCCGCTGAGAGTTCCAGTCCCACCATCTCTCCCGCGCCCAAGCCCGTCCCCAACAGCTCGGGCATCAAGATCACCGCCATCGAGACCGTCATCCCCGACGACATCATGCCGGGCCTGCTGCTGCTGCGCATCCACACGGACGCGGGCATCATCGGCCACGGCGAGACTTACTACGTGCCGCACGCGGTCGCGGCGATGATTCACGATTGGATGGGCCGCCGGCTCCTCGGCGCGGATCCGCTCTCCATCGAGAACCACTGGCGTTTCCTCTACGAGCGCGCGAGCGCGTTTGGATCGCGCGGCGTGGAGCTGCGCGCCATCAGCGCCATTGACCTCGCGTTGTGGGATATCTTGGGCCAAGTCTGCGGGCGACCCGTTTGGCAGCTCCTTGGTGGCAAAGCTCGCGACAAGGTGCGCGTCTATAACAGCTCCGGCGGCCCGACCTACGGACGTCGTCTCGGCGCGGGGCGCGATCAGGGCTGGCCTGGACACGGCGACGTGGGCAAGCCCGGCCCGCTGGAAGACAACTGGGCCTCGAACTACGCCGCCGGCGACCTCGCGGAGGAACTCGTGGCCGAGGGTTATTGCGCGATGAAGTTCTGGACCTTCGACCGCGCGTTTCACGAGCACGGCGGGAACTTCCTCCCATGGTCTGCCGTGAAGGCCTGCGTGAAGCCGATGGAGGAGGCGCGGAAACGCGTCGGCGACAAGATTGAAATCCTGCTGGATGGCCACGGCTTCTTCCAACTGCCCGCCGCGTTGCGCATCGCCGAGGCCATGCGCGACCTGCGCCCGCTCTGGCTGGAGGACGTGATGCGCGTGGACAACGTGGACACGTTGGCCGATTTCCGCGAGAAGGCGCGGCTGCCCATCGCCGTGAGCGAGATGTTGATTGGTACGGAGGACTACCGTCTTGCGCTGGAGCGGCGCGCGGCTGATTACGTCATGATTGATCCCACGTGGGTGGGCGGCATCAGCCAGTCGAGGCGGTTGGCCGAGCTGGCGCAGGCGTACAATGTGCCCGCCACGATGCACGACTGCACCGGCCCGCTCACCCTCTTCGCCGGCCTGCACGTCGCGACGGCGGTGCCGAACGTGACCTTTCAGGAGAGTGTCCGCGCGCACATCCGCACCTTCTACAGCTCGCTCATCGAGACGAACGTGGTCATCGAGAAGGGCTTTGCGATGCCTCCAACCACCCCGGGCTTGGGCACGCGCTTGTTGCCCTCGCTTTTCGAGGGCGGCGGGCGGAGTCACCGCATCAGCCGCTCGTGAAGCTTCAGGCGGCGGGGAGGTGGCGCTCCAGAAAGCGCACGAAGTTTCCGTGCATGATGTTCTCAACATCCTGCGGTTTGTAACCGCGCTCGGCGAGTAGCCCGGGCACGCGGTCAAGATCGGCAATCGTGTCCATGTCCATGGGCGATTGTTCGCGCCCGAAACCACCATCCAAATCGGTGCCGACGCCCGAGTGCAGCGAGTTGCCCGCGAGCTGACAGACGTGGTCGATGTGATCCACCATGTGGCGCAACGTGCAGCCGGCCGATTCAGGCGTAGTTTTTCCACGGATCCAGCCGGGCACCATCATCCACGCATCCAGTGCCGCGCCAATCACCGCGCCGCGGGCAATGAGAGTCTTGAGTTGCTCATCGGTGAACTGGCGCTGATGAGGCACGAGCGCGCGGCAATTTTGATGGCTGGCCCATACGGGGCCATGGAAAATTTCCACGGCGTTCCAAAACGCGTCATCGGTGAAGTGCGTGGCGTCGAGGATCATTTTTAGGCGATCCATTTCGACGACCAGTTCCCGGCCTTTGGGGGTGAGGGGGCCCTCGGCTTCCGTGCCCGGTGAGTAGGTGCCCGGTCCATAATGGGCGGGACCGCAGGCACGCAGTCCCTCCGCGTAGGACCGCTCCAGATGCTTGAGCGTGATCATCGAGTCCGCGCCCTCAAGGCTCAGCACATAACCAATCGGCCACTCCGTGGGGGGATTGTTCGACGCCTCTTCGGGGTTCTGTAGTCCCGCGCCGGAGGCGCCACCCTTCCAAAGATCCACCATCGAGCGGAGCTGTGCGCTGTTACGGATCTGCCGCATCTGGCCCTCCTCCTCCATGGCGCGGTACCAGGCAAGCTGGGCTTGCGTCATGGCCCACGCGATTTCTGGCGAGTGCCAGCCGGGCCGCGCGTTGCTCATTTTTACGTATCGCCCGATCTGGGTGGCGACACAGATGCCGACGCGGCCGCGGCGCATTTCGGGAAAGCACACGGTGTTACGGGCGCGATCCTTCTTGTCTGTCTTGCCGTTTTCGCGGGCGCGAATCTCAGAAATGGGCCGGCGCAAGTCGCGGTTCCACTCCATGGCATTCATGGAGAGATCGAGGTGGGCGTCAAAGATGAACATGGGAGCGCGGTCTCAAGGGTTTGCTAGAGCCGAGAATGGCGCGAGCCCTGCACCGCCGTCAAGATTGCGCGGGAGTCTGCGTGGCAGGTTTCGGAGGCACGAGGTAGAAGGCGATCACTCCAGCCATGATGAATGCCGCTGCGCTCACCACGAAGCTTTCGCTCCAGTCTTTGTTCGCGTCAAAGCGGCTGACGATCCAGCCATTGGCCAGCGGCTGGATGGCGGCGCCAAAGTTCCCCCACATGTTGCCCCAGCCGAAGATGGGTGCAATGTGGTCGCCCCCGGCGTCCTGCATCCACGTCCACACGGCCGGCAGTGCGGCGTCGGTGAAGAAGGTCATCAAGCCCAGGCAGAGGGTGATCTGCCAGACACTCTGGGCGCGCAGGCAGAGCAGGAACATCGCCGCGGCAAGAAACCGCGTGCTGATCAGGATGACGCGCCGGCCTCTGTCCGCACCCCAACGCCGCGATGCGTAGTCGGTCGCCAGCCCGCCCAGCAGCAGGCCGGCTAGACCGATGCCCAGCGCCAGTGTGGAGACACGCCCGTTCTGCGTGTCGGTGAGGTGGCGAACCTCCTTGAGATAGGTGGACATGGAATTGATGACAAACGCCCAGCCGTAATTGGTCAGAAACTGGAAGGCACACATGAGCCAGAGGCTGCGGCTCGTCAGCACATGGCGCCAGGGAAAGGGCGCCTTTGCAGCGCCCGCTGCGACGGGTGCCCGGCCTTGGGCGAGCAGATCCCGCTCGGCTTGGTTGCACCCGGGATGCTCTGCGGGCGTCTCGCGAAAAACTTTCCAGAAGAAACCGGCTACCAGAATCCCCAGCATCCCGTAGGCCCAGCCGGCCCAGCGCCAGTTTCCAAAGGACACGATGACGGCCACGGTGATGGCTGGTGCAAAGACCGCGCCCAGCCGCCCGCCGGTGGACACGATGCTGGTGGCGAACCCGCGCCAGTCCACATGCGACCAGCGGTTGAGAAGGCTGCCACTGATGGGGTAGGCGCCGGCCTCCGCCATGCCGCAGCCGATGCGCGCCAGGAGCAGCATCCACAGGCTTTCGGCAAATCCCGTGAGCGCCGTGAATAACGACCAGAGCAGGATGAGCACCGTCATGAGCCGGCGCTTGCCGTATCGCTCGGCCAACCATCCGGCGGGCACTTGAGCCAGCGCGTAGGCCCAGAAAAATGCGCTCTTGAGAAGGTCCTTTTGCAGCTGCTTCTGTTCGGGGGCGAGCTTGAAGTCCGCGTCAAACGAAGCCGAATCCACGATCCATGCCATGCAGATGCGATCGAGATACATCAGGAACGCCGTGAGTGTCGTCGCCGCAAGGACGGCGTGGCGAACCTTCGTCGGGGGCATGGAGGGTGATTAAAGCCCGTTGGGCCGGCCTTGGGCGAGGATTAATTCCAAGGCTCACCAGCCTTAAGCGAGCAGGGCACCAATGACATTGCCGTGGACGTCGGTGAGGCGCATGTCGCGGCCTCCGAATCGGAAGGTCAACCGCTCGTGATCCACTCCCAGCAGGTGCAGGATCGTGGCGTGCAGGTCGTGGATGTCCAGCGGGTTCTCGACGGCGCTCATCCCCATCTCGTCGGTGGCTCCGTAGGTCATGCCGCCACGAATGCCTCCGCCGGCCATCCAGAGGGTGTAGCCGCTCACGTGATGGTCGCGCCCGTCGTCGCCGGAGCTATGCGGCGTCCGGCCCATCTCGCCGGCCCACAAGACCAGCGTCTCATCGAGGAGGCCGCGCTCCTTGAGGTCGCCCAGCAGGGCGGCAATCGGCTGGTCGGTGATGCGCGCATTCTCGGCGTGGCGCCGCCGCAGGTCGCCATGCTGATCCCATGGCGAGTTGTTGCCATGCGTGTTGGGGCAGGTGATCTCGATGAACCGCACGCCCGCCTCCACCAGCCGCCGCGCGCGCAGGCATTGCAGGGCGTAGAGGGTGTCGTAGTCGTTGGCGCGATCCAGTCCATACCGCTCCAGGGTCTCCACGCTTTCGCCCGTGACATCGCAGAGACCCGGCACGAGCGACTGCATTTGCGCCGCCGTTTCGTGGTTGGCAATGGCCGACTCAATCACGGCTGAACCGCCCTGCGACCGGGCAAAGGCGGAGTCCTGTGCGCGCAAATACTCGAGCTTGGTGCGCTGCAATGCCGCGGCATCGGTGGGCTTGATGTTGTCCACGGGCGTGCCGCGCGCGCGGATCATCGCCGCCTGGTGGGTCGCGGGCAGAAACGAGCTGGCAAAGTTCTGGAAGCCGCCGTTGGGGATCCAGTCGTTGTTGAGCACGACGTAACCGGGGAGCTGGTGATTCTCCGTCCCCAGCCCGTAGGAAATCCACGAACCCATGCTGGGCGCGGCGGCCACCGAACGGCCCGTGTGCAGCAGCAGCGATTGCGCGCCGTGCAGGGGCGTTTCGCCGACCATCGAACGAACGACGCAAAGCTCATCGGCCATTTTTGCCAGATGGGGAAAGAGGCTGCTGACCCAAAGCCCCGACTGGCCATGCTGGCGAAAGGTCCACGGGCTTCTCAACCATTTGCGGTTGGCGCTGATGGCCTGCGAGAGCGCGTCAGGCCGCCATTTGGCGCTCTGGCCATGCAGGGTGCCCAGCATGGGCTTGGGGTCAAAGGAATCCACGTGAGACACCCCGCCGTCCATGAAGAGGAAAATCACGCGACGGGCGCGCGGCGCGAAGGACGCCCTCCGGCCCAAGCCCGCGGCATGAGCCCATTGCGCCGCAAGGCCGGAGAGCGCCAGGGCTCCAAACCCCATGTGGGCACGCGCAAGGAAATCGCGGCGCGACTGCGCGGGCGCAACGCAGCCCGGACAGGGTTCACCGGCGAAGCGTGATGGATCAGGGGACATGGATGAACTCCTTGAGATTGAAGATGGCGTGGGCAGCGTCCTGCCATGCGCTTTGCAAATCCAGTCGCGCGCCCACCGCGCCATGCAGGCTCGCGCTCTGTTCCACCAGTCGCAGCAGTCGCGCCGATTCGTCCGCCGTGGGCGGCCGCGACAGCGCGGCCTCCAGCATGCCGCGCGCTCGAGCCTCGGGCGTGGGCGCGCCATCCTTGAGCAGCCGCCCGCTCCAGTGCCGGGCCATCGCGAGCACAAAGGGGTCATTGAGCATCGCCAGCGCCTGATCGGGAACCTGGGTCATGTCGCGTCGCCCGGTGGCGACCTTGGGGATGGGTTGATTAAACACCGCCATCAGGCGCGGCGGCTCCATGAGCGTCATCTTGGTGTACAGGCTGCGACGCCCGTTGCCATCGAGCGGACCGATGAGCAGGCGCTTGGAGGGGTCATTCGCCGCCCGATGCGGGTCTACGGGCGGCCCTCCCAAGCGCGCGTCCAGGCGTCCGGACACCTGCAACATCGCATCGCGGATGGATTCGGCCTCCAGCCGTCGCAGCGGCATGTGATGCAGCAGCCGGTTCTCGGGATCCACCCTCAGGGCGTCGGCGTCAGGAATGCTGCTCTGCTGCCACGCCGCGGAGCTCACCAGCATGGTGACAAGTTTCTTGAGCGACCATCCCTCGTCCATGAAGCGCGCGGCAAGGTGGTCGAGCAATTCAGGGTGCGTCGGCGCCTCGCCCAGATGGCCAAAGTCATCGGGGGTGCGCACCAGTCCTTCGCCAAAGAGGTGCATCCACACGCGGTTCACAAACACGCGGGCCGTGAGGGGATTCTTGTCGCTGGCCAGCGCATGCGCCAGCTCGAGCCTGCCGCTGGACGCGGGATCGTCGCGGCGGGCCGCCCCGCCCAGAAACGCGGCATTGCCACGGGGCACGGCGTCACCCAGACGGGTGTAGGAACCACGCAGACCCAAGCGTTCATCGCGACCCTCAGCGCCGTCGGAGGCGGAACCCACCGTCCGCTCCGGCTGTAGTTGCTTTTCGGCGTCGCGATAGGCGGCCACCAGCTCCGCCAGTTCCGAGTGCGGGGGCAAGTCATTTGGAAGCAGCTTCGCATCAAGCGCGTCGTTGATGAGGCGCACGACTTCGCCATCCGCCTGCCCCAGCCGCCAGTGGTCGACGGCCGCGCGCACCAGTTCGGCAAGGCGCAGTTCCCAAGGGTCGCCCGCGACCGCCGCGTCAAAGAGCGGGACAAACCGCTCCAGCTCATCCAGCGGCGGCTTGCCCGGAGGATGTTCCAGAACCCGGGTCAGCCCCACCCACGAACGTTCGTCGGCCACGTCGGATTCCTTCAAGCCGTTGTAGCCGTAGCGCGGTGGGAAGTAGTTGTTGAGCGACTTGGTGGCCAGCTCCAGATACACGCGGCGCGGTGCGCGATCGACCCCGCCTTCGAGGGTCGAAAAATCCCCGGAGGTGAGCATCTGCCAGCGCGGCTTCGACTGTTGGATGAACTGCATGCGCTCGGAATGGAATGCCTGATCCACGATGAAGGCCCGCGCCGCGTGGCGGCCGCCGGCCAGTTCGACCGAAATCGTGACGGCACCGTTGGTGGGAAACATGGGGCTGCGCACGGCGCCGGCCAGCCGCTGTGACCACACATGGGACCAGCGGCCTGCGGGCAGCAAGTGCGCCACGGCGTTGGTGCCATCGTCCGCCACCACCAGTTCGCCATCCTGCACCAGCCCGTGCCTCATGCCCGCGCCGTCCCATCGCCATCCGGGCGCACCGTCGGCACGGGTGAAATCGGCCATCACCTTGAGGTTGGCGCGGTTCTCCGCCATGCGGCGGGCGCGCTCCTTAAAGAAGGCCTCCGCAGAGAGAGGTGCGAGGGCCGAGCGTTTCCAGAAATCCATAATGGACTCGGGGAACGCAGCCGTGGCATTGGCATCGCGGGGGATGGCCCGGAGCCGGTGGGCAATGTCGTCGCTAGCGCCCCGCCAGCGGTCGGCGGTTTCGCCACGAATGGCCGACTTGATGCGGCGCAGCTCGGCCATTGAGGCGGAATTAAGGTCGGTGGATTCCGCGGTGCGCACGATCCACCGGGTGCTCATCATCACGCCGGTCAGCGCGTAGTAGTCGCGCTGGCTTACGGCGTCGAGCTTGTGGTCATGGCACTGCGCGCAGGCAAGCGTCGTGCCCAGAAAGGCTTTGCCCAGCGTATCAACGATGTCCGCCATCGCCTCCTGGGTCACGCCCTCGGCGTCGCCGTTGTCGCCGTGTCGCCGCTCGCCCATGCGCAGTGCCATGGGGCCGATGAGCGATTCGCAAAGTCCGCTGGCGGCATCCAGGCGCGTCGGGATGAGGTCGCCGGCAACCTGCTCGAGCACGAGCTGGCGAAAAGGCACATCGGCGTTAAAGGCGCGCACCAGATAGTCCCGATACATCCACGCATTTTTTGCCGGCACATCCCATTCGTAGCCGTGCGTGTCGGCGTAGTGCACCACGTCCATCCAGTGCCGCGCCCAGTGCTCGCCAAAATGCGGGCTGGCCAGAAGGTGCTGCACCAGTTTGTCGAACGCCTTGGGCGAGGTGTCGGCCGTGAAGCGTTGGGAGAGTTCAGGGGTGGGAGGCAGGCCGGTAAGCGCAAAGCTAAGCCGACGGACAAGGGCAGGACCGGTTGCCTGCGACGCGGGATGCAGCCCCTTGGATTCGAGGGCCGCGAGGAGAAATCGGTCTACCTCGTTGCGTGCCCACGCGGGGAACTGCACCGCCGGCACGGTGGGTTTCTTCACCGGCTTCAGGCTCCACCACGCGAGCCGCTCGCGGTAGGTGGCATCCCAATCTTGCGGTGAAGGTGCCGCGAATGCAGGCAGGGTTTCTGCCAGCATCAGGAGTGCGATGGCGCCAGCCTTGCACATGGGTTGCATGTTCACCCGCGGCACCACTGGCCACAAGCCCAGATTGGACGCGCCCGGCAGCACCGCCGGTCATCGCGTTTTTGGGGAAACGCGCCGGACGGCGGCCAGCAGGTCAAGCCGGCGATAGGTTCGTTTCGTGACGGGATCTTCGACGGCAACGCCGGTGCCCTGAAAGATGGCCATCATGGCCGCCGCCAGGTTGGGGCCGTCGGCCTTCCACTCGTAGCGGTTCTTCTCGATGGCTTCGCGCAGGATCATGGAGGCACCGCAGGCGATGGCATTGGAAGAGCTGGTGGCTTGCGCAGGCACAAGCAGATCCACCTTCTCGTGGCGGTCCAGATGGATTTCATCCTTGCCCGGCTTGACGGCGCCGATGGCAAAGCAGTGGGGCTGTGAGGCGGGCCAGGAGATGCCTTTGGCAAACTGGTGGTTGCCCGTGGGGGCGCTCACCCAGATTCCCAGTTCGCGCAGCTTGACGAGCTTGGCGTCAATGGCCGTGGGCACGGGTTGGTCATGGGCCAGATCGTCAACGGGGGCGAGGTTGACGGTGGTGATGTGGTGGGCCGCGTGGTGGTCGAGAACCCATTGCAGGGCGCGCGCGAGTGTCGCTGCATCGGCCACCTTGCAGTGGCAGCACTCCAGCCCACGAATGACGGCGACCTGATTGTTGTAGGCAACGCCCCATCGCCCCGCGAGATTCAACGAGGAGGGAATGCCGATGGTGGAGCCGTGATAGCCGCGGCCTTCGTGGCTCGGATCGCCATCGCCGTCCACTGCGTCATGGGCCACGCGCACCTTGGGCGTGCCGTCCATCTTCGCCTGCCACTCGGGCATGGCCAGTTTGCAACCGTCGTCCACGAGTGCCAGGGTTTGACCACGGCCGAAAGTGAGCGTGGAGGCAAACTCCTTCCACGTGTCGGTGATTCGTGCGTGGCGAAATTCCACGGGATTGACGGGCTCGCCGCCGGGGAGCAGGGGCAGCGCCCCTCCCAGCATCGCAGCCGCGGCAAGCAGAAGGCGGAGGCTCATTTGAGGTCCGCCTTCAATTCCTTCGCCATCTCCAGAAGCGCATCCATCATCTTGACCGATGCCTCCCGCTCCAGCGCGTTGGTGGCCGGCCATGTCTCGTAGCCGCCCCACTCGAAGTGGCGGGGCGTGGGCATGTAGCCGTAGTAGCCGTGGGCCAGTTCGACGAGGAACGACTGGGCGAAGGGGCTGCGTTTTTTGAACTCCAGGCCCGTCTCGGAAAACGTTTCGGTGCAGGTGGTGCCGATGCAGATTTCCCCAAGTCGCAGCACCTGCACGGGGGCCTTGGTTTTCGTGCTGGCCTGCGCCAGTCGCAGCACGCGCTTGGCATAGATGGCCGGCAGCGACTTGCTCGCCACAGGTCCCGTGGACTTGGTTGCCGTGTCCTTGGCCCACGCCAGAAGCTCCGGTTCCACCTTGCGCCAGGCGATGTCCAGCTCGCGGTAGCGTGCGCCCAGCGGCGCCGCATCCTTCCACGACGCCTTCTTGAGGGCGGCGTGCACCTTGGCCGCGACATCCTCGGCCACATGCCGCATCTGGGCATAGGGAGGTTGGGCGGGGCGCGGCGTGCGGAAGTTGATGTTGTTCACATCGCCGCTGGTGCCATTGGCCATGATCGCGACGAAGGGCGGATCATTCTCCGGCTGGAGCTTTTCAATGGCCTTGCAGTACATGCCAAAATAGTCCGCAGAGATGTGCCCGGCGCCCACACCGCCGACGTAATGCAGCGAGTACGCGGAGAGGAGTGCGATGAGCCGCCCCGCGGGTTCGCGCAATGCGACGAAGGACACGGTGGGGTCGGTGGGGCCGGCCGGCTCCACAAGGTCTGCACTGCCGGCGCCGGGGTTCATCTTCACCTTGTCGAGCCGCCCCGTGAAGGGCGTGGCGACGGGTTCGCGCATGTGCCATCGGCGATTAAAGAGGTGCTCGGGGGCCTCGGCGGTGCCAAAGGCAATCTGTGCGGGGCGCAGCAGATTGGAGGCGCTGCGCACTCCGTCAGCCACGCGCCGCGCCACGAAGCGCTGGTAGTCGTCCAACTCGGTGTCGGATTGATAGCCGCGCGGCATCTCGCCCAGCGCGCTGACGGCCGAGTGGGTGTGAGTGCCGGAGATGAGGACGTGGGCCGCGGGTATGCCCGTGTCCTTCTCGATCAGCCGCCGCGCCTCGACGCTCACACTGCGGTGCAGGCCGAGCAAGTCGCACACCACAATCGCAAGCTGGGTGTTGCCATCGTCCAGCACGAGACAGCGGGCCAGCAGCTCGTCATGCACATGCGTCCCCGGAAAGGGAAGGAATCCGCCGATGATGTCCTGTCCCAGCGGGGGCGTGATGTTGGCCGTGGCGGCGCCGGCGCGAAGTTGCTTGGGGCGTGCAGGCGGTTCGGCGGCAAAGGCGCCAGCCGTGAGGACGCCGATAAGAAGCATGAGTGCGCGGTTCATGGTCAGGACACTTTGCGAAGCTTGCTGATGCGACCGGTGGCCACCCACTCGGCGACGAAGATGTTGCCGGCGGCATCGAAGCAGGCGTCATGCGGATGAACGAACTTGCCGGCGATCCACTTCTTGGAATCGCCGCGCACGTCCTTCTCCTGCTTCGTGACGCGCTCCACATCCTCGCCCAGCCGGGCGACCACCTCGTTCTTGGAGTTGAGCAGGGTGATCCGGGCGTGCAATTCGGGCACCAGCAGCAGGTCCTTCCAGGTGTCTAAATTCGCCGGCAGCCCGTAGCCTTTGAGCGTCTCAACATACTTTCCATCCATCGTGAAATACTGGAGCGTGCCATGAGCGCGGTCGCAGACGGCGATGCGTGCCGTGCGCCCCGGCCGGCGGTCGATCCAGATGCCGTGCGGGGTGTTGAAGGTGCCCTCGCCGTTGCCCGGGCCGCCAAAACTGGAAACCCACTCGCCCTTCCGGTCGTATCGATGGATGCGGAAGGAGCCGTAACCGTCGGCCAGCAGGAACCCGCCGTCGTCGAGGAACGCGAAGTTGGTCGGCATGAACGCGTTGCGGCCCCAGCGGCGCACGCGCACCTTGTCTTCATCCTTGGCGTAGGCGCCGCTGTCCATCGGCGCGAACTTCTCCCAGACGACTTCGCCGCGGAGGGTCAACTTGGCGAACGACTTCACCTGCTGATAGGCGCAGACATATAGAAACTCGCGCCCTCCCTCCTCGCGCACCTCAATGCCGTGGCCGCCACCCTGGAACTGCTGGCCAAAGGCGCGCACGAACTTGCCGGCCGCATCGAACACGAAGATGGAGGGATGATCCTTCAGGTTTTCCCGACCCTCGTGGATCACGTAGAGATTCTGGTCGCGATCCACCGCCACATTGTGCGTCGTCTGCCAGGTGTACTTGTCGGGCAGCTTCGCCCAGTCGTGGACGACCTCGTAGCGGTACTCACCCTCGCCGATGACGAGGGCCTTGTTGGTTTTCTGGGCGGTGAGCACGCGCGGCGCGGCAATGGCCGCGGCAGACGTGGCGGCGAGGAATTGGCGTCGATTAAGTTTGGCACGCATGGAAGGTGGAGGTTGTAGGTTGCTTTGTGGAACGGGGAAAGAATATCCGCGTCGTGCCCGAACGCAACTCCGTTCCTGCCAGTCTGGCGGCTCTCAACCGGGAACGGAAGGTTGCGCCAGGACACCGGCTGCGGCAGGCTCTCTGCCATGATTCCACGCCTGCTCTGTTCCGCCGGATGGCTCGGGGTTGTTCTTCTCGCATGGAGCGCAGAGCCCGCGGTGGATCTGGGAGCCATCCGCGAGGAGCACGTGATGATCCCCATGCGCGATGGCAAGCGGCTCTCCGCGTGGCTTTATTTCCCGCCAGGCGATGCGAAGTGGCCCGCACTCTTCGAGCAGCGCTACGCGGACATTCGCGGTGTGGGCACGCGCAAGGCAGCGGCGAAACTCGCTGAATCAGGCTTTGTCGTGGCGATGGTCAATTTCCGAGGCACGCACCAGAGCGAAGGCACGTGGGTGGGCTATCGCGCGCTGGCGTGGGGCGAACTCAAGGACGGCTACGACACCTGCGAATGGCTCGCGGCGCAGCCGTGGTGCGCGGGCAAGATCGGCACGTTTGGCAGCTCGCAAGGCGGCTACGCGCAAAACTTCCTCGCCGTCACACGGCCGCCGCATCTGGCCGCGCAATACATGGTGGACACGGGACTCAGCCTCTTCCAGGAAGGCTACCGCATCGGTGGCGTGACGCGGCCGGAGCGTTTCAAGGCGATGGACAAAGTCGCTCGCGAGCCCGCGCACAACCGCGCGCTCATGGAGGAATGGTTCCGACATCCGCACTATGACGACTACTGGCGCGCCGAGGATTGCTCGCTGCACTTTGACAAGATGGACGTGCCCTGCTTCACCATCGGCAGTTGGTATGACTTCATGTGTCAGGGCTCGGTGATGAGCTTCATCGGCCGGCAGCACTCGGGTGGGCCCAACTCGCGCGGAAAGCAGCAACTTCTCATCGGCCCGTGGCTGCACGGCCGGCTCAACAAGGGCAGCAAGGTTGCTGAGCTCGAATATCCGGCCAACGCCACATGGCCCGAGAACGAGCACATGGTACGCTGGTTCAACCACTGGCTTAAGGACGAGCCCAATGGTGTCGAGAAAGACCCGCCCGTGCGCTACTATGTGATGGGCGCCGTCGGCGAGAAGGGTGCGCCGGGCAACCAGTGGAAAAGTTTGCCCGACTGGCCGCCCGCCGCGCACACGAATTACTTCTACCTTCACGCCGGCGGCAAGCTCGAGCGGCGCGTCCCGACTGCGGCGAGTTCCACCACGAGCTACGAGAGCGATCCGCGCAAGCCCATGCAGATTCCCGGCGCGGGCTTTCCGGGCGCAAAGGACGCGCGGCCCTTTGAGGAGCAGGCGCAGGTGCGGACGTTCACGAGCGAGGAGCTCACTGCGCCCGTCGAGTGGACGGGCTTGGTGAAGGTTGAGCTGTGGGTCAGCAGCACCGCGCGCGACACGGACTTCCTCGTGCGTGTGAGCGACGTGTATCCCGACGGCCGATCGATGCTGCTCATGGACTATCCGCGGCGCGCGCGCTATCGCGAGGACTTCGACCGCGAAGTGCTGCTCAAGCCCGGCGAACCCGTGAAGCTGGCGTTTGATGTGGGCTGGACGAGCATCATTTTCAACAAGGGCCACCGCATTCGTGTGACGGTCGCCAGCACGGGCGCGCCGCTCTACGAACCCAATCCGCAGACCGGCGGCCCGCAGACCATCGAGTTCCCGAACGAGGCCTTGGCCGCGACCAACACCCTTCACCACGAGCGCCTGCGCGCCTCGCGCATTCTGGCGCCCGCTCCACGGTGATGACGAGGCATGAACATCGGGATTGTCGCCTTCCTCAATGGCCGCGTCGCGGAATAGTGTCCGCAGCATGTCCACTTCGGGATCCGTTGGTCGCCATCAGTCATGCTTCGACCGTCTCCAACTGCATCCGGCCAATCTTTTCAGGCGAGACCCGTTTGGAAAGATAAAGCATTTCAATCCCCACCACCTTGCCGCTGGCATTGTAATCGAAAATGACGCCCGGCGAAACCTCCTCGCTCTCGGCGTCGGGGGCCTCATCCAGATCGAGATAAAGCGCGTCGGCTTTGCGGTCAATGGTCGGTTTCATCATTTGCCTTTCAGCTTGCGATCCAGATGCACAGTGATGACGCGCCTCGGTTCATCTTTAGATACGATAATCCGCAGCACCCGATTGGTAAGCTCTGGCACGACCGCCAGTCGGTGTTCGAGCGTTGCATCCATCCCGTCCGGCTCGATGCGCGTCGGCTGGTCAACAGCGCTCTCGATCCATTCTTTGCGCAATGGCCGTTTCGCAATTCGCTGCAAAACGTGTTCTGTGTAAATCAAACTCATTGTGGGATTGCGATAGCGGAACAGGAATTCCAGAGCCGCTCAATTCAAATGGGCAACGGGCTATTCAATCCTCCTCCTCTCGGGGCCGGGAGTCCCCTTTTGCATGTCTCCCCCTTGGCCTCGAACCTATTTCCGCGCGTTCCCAAGCCTGTGTCTAGCACGCAAACTGCCTTGCGGCACACCCCACCACTGTCTCCTTGGGAGGATCCGCCACGGCTCTGTCTTTGATTCCAAATGGGGTTGGGCACAATGTTTTCCAAACTGCTGATGGCTCATTCTCCTAATGGCACCACGGTCACCCTTGCAAAGCCTTGTTGCGGCGGCGCCGGCTTTGTGATTTCATAGCCGCTCAAACACCTCTAAATGGAAGTCACAAATAGCCGGCTCCTCCTGCACTCTCGGCTTCGATGGCCAAGCTCCGGCTCGCTGCCACCTAACCACTCATGTTTGAACAAGCCTTCAAAAACATCGACGTCATCCTCTTCAAGGACGCCGGCTGCACCAGCGAACTCGACTACACTGAGCAGACCTCCTGGCTGCTTTTCCTGAAATACCTCGACGCCCTCGAACACGACAAGGCCACCGA
>SXGR01261108.1_pt1 | contig 24164 bp, 19 predicted proteins | sample 3174711 | NCBI WGS metagenome assembly SXGR01 (sample SAMN11356860, study PRJNA531348) | freshwater metagenome | isolation source: freshwater sample F1-60 | place: China: Fuxian Lake, Yuxi | collected 2017-12-25
GCTCAGATCAATATCCACGCGGCCGGCGAGGGCAAACGCCACGACGAGCGGCGGCGACATGAGGAAGTTCGACTTCACGTTCTGATGCACGCGCGCCTCGAAGTTGCGATTGCCGGAGAGCACGCTGGCCGTCACGAGATCATTCTTCACCACGGCGTCCTCGATGGCGGGATCGAGCGGGCCGGAGTTGCCGATGCAAGTCGTGCAGCCGTAGCCGACGGTATTGAAGCGAAGCTTGTTGAGATAGGGCGTGAGGCCGGTTTTTTTTAGGTAATCGGTGACCACCCGCGAGCCGGGGGCGAGCGACGCCTTCACCGCGGGATTCACTTTAAGCCCTTTCTCGACGGCTTTCTTGGCGAGCAGACCGGCGGCGAGCATCACGCTCGGGTTGCTCGTGTTCGTGCAGCTCGTGATGGCGGCGATCAGCACGGAGCCGGTGCCGATCTTGGCTTTCTTCTTTGCGGCCGTCTCGACTTTGACCGACTTGCCCAACGCCTGCCGCGTTTTGCCGAAGCCGTTTTCAGTGACGGGACGCTGCACGGCGTTGAAGAACTCGCGGCGCAAGTTGCCCAGTTCGATGCGGTCCTGCGGACGTTTCGGGCCGGCGACACTCGGCTTCACACTGGCGAGGTCAAGCTCGACGACTTGCGAGTAGTCAATCTGACCCGCTTGCGGAATGCCCCAAAGCCCCTGCGCTTTGTAATAATTCTCATAGAGACTACAGTGCGCGTCGCTGCGGCCGGTGGCGCGCAGATAGTTCACGCATTCTTGGTCAATGGGGAAGAAGCCCATCGTCGCGCCATATTCGGGCGCCATGTTCGCGAGGGTCGCGCGGTCCACGAGCGGGAGCGCGGCGGCACCGGGGCCGCAGAACTCGACGAACTTGCCCACGACCTTCGCCTTGCGGAGCAGTTGCGTGACGGTCAACGCGACATCGGTCGCGGTGACGCCTTCGCAAATCGCACCGCTCAGATGCACGCCGACCACATCGGGCGTGAGGAAATAAACCGGCTGACCGAGCATGCCCGCCTCGGCTTCGATGCCGCCGACGCCCCAGCCGACGATGCCCAGTCCATTGATCATCGTCGTGTGCGAATCTGTGCCGACGAGCGTGTCGGGATAGTAAACACCGCCTTGGTCGAGCACGCCCTTGGCGAGATATTCGAGATTCACCTGGTGCACGATGCCGATGCCCGGTGGGACGACCTTGAACGTGTCGAACGCCTGCATGCCCCATTTGAGAAACTGGTAACGCTCGCGGTTGCGGGTGAATTCCAGATCCAGATTGCGCGCCATCGAATCCGCGGCGCCGGCGAAATCCACCTGCACGGAGTGGTCCACGACGAGATCCACCGGCACGAGCGGCTCGATGATCTTCGGGTTCTTGCCGAGCTTGGCCACGGCGGTGCGCATGGCCGCGAGGTCGACGAGCAGTGGCACGCCGGTGAAATCCTGCAACACGATGCGCGCGACGACGAAGGGAATTTCAGCGGTGCGCGACTCGGTCGGTTTCCAGTTCGCCAGTTCCTTCACGTTCGCCTCATGCACCTTCTTGCCGTCGCAGTTGCGCAGCACCGATTCGAGCACAATCCGGATCGATACCGGCAGGCGGGAGATGGGGCCGACGCCGGCCTGCTCGAGGGCGGGCAGTGAATACATCCTGCCCTTTCGGCCGCGGCCGATTTCAAATTCCCTGAGAATGCCGAAGGGGTCGCGTACGCTCATCTGCAGCGGATGAAAAGGCGCGGGAAGTCGAAAGTCAAGGCACCTACGGTGCGGCAACCTGCGAGGGCTGCGCCCCGGCGGCAGGCCATTTTTGCCCCCTGCAAGAGGTTGCTCCCCGCAGGGGCACAGCGGGAGCGCCGGTGTCGTGGGAACCGCTCACCAACCCCATCACAGTCACTTTCCCGGGATCGAGACCTTGTGGCGGAAATTGGTAGAGGGGATTATTCCTTTAATTTTCGAGCGGCTGTCAGTTTCAAAGATGATGCCGTCGAACCTAAAACTAGAGAAATTTCCTGGCACCGCCAACTTGTAGCGGATTTCAAAGTCTACCCACTCACCCGCCTTGATCTGCATCGGTTTCGTAGTTCCTTTCTCTAACGGCGCATCCTCCATCTGCTTTCCGTTCACAAAAATCCACATGGAATCCCCCGTGGTGTACCCGTAGTAAAATACAAGGTCACCCGTGACGTCGGCCTTGATTTGTCCCACCCACTTGGCAGACGACGTGACCGCTGCTCCCGGCAGCGGAATGGAATAGGCGACGCCGAAAAACTCGAGGTTGCCAAAGGGCAGGTTCAGCGTCGCGTCCGTCCGCGTGGCAGAGGTGCCATCCCAGTTAGAGCCCGTGTAATACGTGCCCAAGAGTCCATTCACCACGGGCGCCGGGGCGGCCGGCCCACCTGCGGCTGCGGCAAACCCCGGGCCGCTGTCGCAGTCGAAGAGGCGCGTGTTGGCCGGCCCCTTGGTGATGCCGCCGCTGGTGTTGATGTGGCGTTGCACGATGAGGCCGGTGGCTCCCAAGTCAGCGTCTCCCGACTTGGAGGCGCTGCCATAGGCCAAAAGCAGCTGCCCTTCATTTCGATTGAGTCCAGCCATCGCATTGGGATTGGCGGTGTCGGCCAGTTCTTCTGGGCGTTCACATTGTTGGCGTCCCGCTCCGGATCCGATGGGGAAACGATCACGGCGGCCGTCCCCAGGGAATGCTTAATGGCGCGGATGCTGAAGAATTCGCTGTTCCCAGTGGCGTTTGCCACCAAGCCCTGATTGACCTGGGCTGTGGCGCCCAGTTGCCATGGCAGCCGACTTTGGTGGTCGTGGGAAAACCCAATGAACGCCACCCCCACCTGCTTCAAGTTGCTCACGCAGCGGCCACGCGCCGCCCGGCGCAGCCGGTCACGCACCCAAGAATGGCGTTGGCGCGGTCGAAAACGTCGTTCCCGCACCGCAGGTGCCTAGTGGCCCGATTGGCTCAGGCATCCGTACTTGGCAAAGAGGAAAATCCCGGCTGCCAAAGCGGCCAGAAAGGGCGCAGCAGCCCCCTTGGAAAGCAGCACCACACCCAGCACCAACACCGCCACCATTGCCGCGATGAACCCCATTGCCTTGTAGAACGCCATTGCGCGGGGACGGTATCAGTGGCGCCAGAATCGGGGCAAGGAATTCTTCAGTAGGTCACCTTGCAGCCCGGTAACTGCTTCTTAAGAGCATCGACGCCGCTGTCGGTCACGCCCGACTTGTAGAGGATGAGCTGGCGCAGCCCGCGACATTCCTTGAGATGAGCCAGCCCTGCGTCCGTGACGGCGGTGTAGGCAAGGGAGACGATTTGCACGTCAGGCAGGCGGGCAAGCAGCGCCAGGTCATCATCACGCACTCCCGTGCGCGCAAGGATGACCTCCTGGGGGTTACCTGCCTTGTCGAGGATGACCTTGGCTCCCAGTCTTTCCAACTGGGAGAGCACCTTCTGGATTTCAGGGGATGACTTGGGAACCGGAACGCGGGGAGCGCCGCACGCCACTGCTGCCGCGAGAATCCCAAGTGCTGCCAGTTGGAGAATCCTGCCCCAAGCGCGCGTCTCTCGCATGGTGGGGACGGTAGTTGGCAGGAATGGCGTGCGCAAGTCTGGCGGAGGAGGCCCGCCGGTCAGGCCGTTGCCTGCCACCACACGGCGCGGCCATGGCCAACCGCGTAGAGGTGGTCGGCCTTCTCGCTCAGGGCCAGTTCATGCACGTGCATGGGAACCTTGTCTTCGCGTGTGATCTTTTGTGTCGCGGGGTCGATAAAAAGGAGCCAGCCACCGTGATCGCCCCCGGCACAGAGCATCCAGTCGCCGCGCGGATGGAAGCGGATGGACTCTACCAAACCTTTGAGCTTGTCGCTCTCCACCACCTTGAGCGACGTGCCCTTCTGCCAGTCGAAGATTTCCACGCGGGCCTTGCCGTCCAGATGATCCACGTTGCCGATGAACCCAATCCCGCCCACGGCCAGAAGCTTGCCATCCGGCGAAAACTGAATGCTGCGGATGCCGCCGATGGAATGCCGGCGTTGCTTGGGATCCCACGTGTACATTCCCGGCGACTGAAGGGTTTTGGCCGGCTTGCCGGTGGAGGATTCCCAAATCACGATTTTGCCGACCTTGTCGGCCGTCGCCAGCCACGCGCCATCGGGGCTGAAGGCGCAGCAGAAGAGCATGCTGGGATAGTGGTGCGGCGTCTCTACGTCGTGGCCGCGCAGCTCGCGAATCAGTTCGCCGCTCCCCGCCTTCCACAGGCGGCAGACCATGTCGTCGCCCACGCTGGCCACCATGCTGCCATCGGGCGAGGCTTCCACACCGCGCAGCCACTTGTCGTGCGCGGGCGCCCGACGCGTCTGCTTGCCGGTGGCGCGATCCCACCAGACCAGGTGCTTGTCGTAAGCGGCCGTGACCACATGGCCCGCGGTCAATGCCGCGCCCATCACATAGCCGGTGTGGCCCTGGCCTTCGCACCGGCGAGGCTCGGGCTTTTCGGGAGAAACATCCAGATCGTACACGCCGCCATCGGAAGCGCCCGCGTAGAGCCGGCCCGATTCGGGCACGCGCGCCATGCACAGCAGGATTTCCTTCCGCGAAATCTCCTTCTTGACCTTGAATTCCACGCTGGTGGCGGCGGAGGCTGCAGCAGCGGGTTTTGGTTCGTCGGGCATAACTACGCTTTCTTAAAAAACACTCTGTCAGGCGAGCACTTGGGTGATGGGTTTGATGCCCGGATTGACCAGCGGCACGGGCCGGGATCCCACGTGGTATTCCTTCCTGGGATCAATGCCCGCGGCGGAGAGGATCGTGGCAAAAAGTTCGCCTGCGCCCACTTCGCCCTCCACCACCTTATTCCCGTCCTCATCGGTCTTGCCCCACACCGCGCCGGCCTTCACACCGCAGCCGTGAAGCGAGGCGCTCCACGCGCTGGCAAAATGGTCGCGGCCCAGGCTGGCATTGATGGCGGGCGTGCGGCCAAATTCGCCGACCGTCACGATGAGCGTGCTCTCCAAGAGGCCCCGCTGTTTCAAGTCGTCAATCAGCGCCGCCAGCACACGATCCAATTCGGGCACCAGCTCGCCGTGGGTCTCGAAATTCTGCCCGTGGCTGTCCCACCATGCGCGACCCACGCGAACAAAGGGCACGCCCGACTCCACCATGCGCCGCGCCATCAACACCTGCTGGCCGAACTGCGAGGGGCCGTAGAGCTCGTGGGTGGCCTTCGATTCGCCGGAATTGTCGAAGAGCTTCTGGCTGCTCATGAGGCCCGTGACTCGCGCATACGCGGCCGCATGGCTCCGGAGGGTGGGCAGGTCCCTGCCCTTCTCAAAACGGTGGCTGAACCACTCGCGCAGTTGTTCCCGCTCGGCATGATCGCCTTGGGAGATTTGCTCGGGCCGCGCCAGATTGGGCGGCGAGCTCTGGTCGTAGAGATTGATGGCGCCAAATCGCCCTCCCAGAAACGCGGGGCTGAGCATCTCTTGGCCGCGGCCCTCCGTGGACGGATAGAAGTTCACGTAGTCGGGAACGGCGCTGTCGGCGCGGCCCAGTTCGCGCGCGAGGATGGCGCCCAAGTCGGGGTATTTCAGGGCGGCCTCGTCGCGTCGCCCCCGCATCATGAGTTGCGCACCGCTCCCGTGGCCGGCATCGCGCGTGTTGAGCGAGCGGATGAGGCAGGAATGCTTCATCCTGCGGGCCATGAGCGGCATGAGCTCGCTGATGTGCACGCCCGGAACGTCGGTCGGGATGGCCGCAAAGGGCCCGCCTGTGGGACGGCCCGGCTTGGGATCCCAGGTTTCCAACTGGCTCGCACCTCCTGCCAGCCACAGCAGAATCACACGGCGGCCCTGCTTCTTGAGTTCCTTGGTCAGACCGTCAGCCGCCAAGAGATGGGGCGCGGCACTGCTCCCCGCCAATGCGGCCGTGCCCATTCCCAGCGTGGCCAGGAAAGCGCGGCGCTGCACAGAGTGGTCGGCCGATCCGCAGTAGTTGCCTTTCGTGTTCATGGTGCTTATGAGCCTCGGTTTGACGTCTCCCGCGCAGGGCGCATTGAGTCAATCAATGGTTGAATCGAAATTCGCCGCCAGCCATGAGCGACCAGAGCACCTGCCGCCAAGCCTCAGGCAGCCGGTCTTTGCGGCGGGTGAGATAGTCGTCCACGGCGTTGGCCTCTTCAGCGGCGGGAGGGCGCGAAAGAATGTTGAGAAACGCCAATTGGATCTGCTCGCGGGCGTCGGTGGTATCGAGCACGCGCTTTAAAAGCCTGCCGCCCGTTGCCGAAAGCAACTCGCGCTGCACCCGCTCGCCGTTGGCAAAAAAGAGCGCCTCATCCACGCTGATTTGAAACAGCTCACCAGGCCGCTCAAACTGCCCGGTCCAGCCGTGTCCGGCGCGCTCGGCCTGCTCAAGCGCGCGCGCCATCTCCGGCGTGCCATGCTTGGGAAAGCTCTCTGGATCCTGCGCGGCCATGTGCAGTGCCGCGCCCATCTGGTGGGGGGTGAGCGGCTTGGGCAGGGCCAGGGCGAAAGTCCCCGCATCGGGCCGTTGTGAATCGCCCCAAGAGCTGCCCCGCGCATAGGTCTGCGACATCGCCAGCCCTTGCACCAGCCGGCGCCAGTCGTACTGGTGTGCCACCAAGTCGCGCGCCAGCCATTGCATCAGTTCCGGATGGCTGGGTTTGTTGGCGCCATGCACCTGATCCAGAGGCATCACCAGTCCGTGGCCGTGCAACCGGTGCCACAACCGGTTCACCAAGGCCCGCGCAAAAAGGCCTTCCTCACCGGGGCGCAGGCTCTCGGCGAGGATTTGTCCTCGGCGGCTGAAGGCGGGTGGCGGCAGGGGTTTCTTCTCCTTGGTGTGCAGCTCGATTTTTTTCTTCTCCTCGTCCTGAGCCTTTTTGTCAGGCTCCTTGGATTGCGGCTCCGCAATGGGCTTGCCGTTGAGGAACATCAGGGCGGCCGTCTTGGTTTCGCCCTGCGTGGTCTTGAAGCTGACAAGCCCGTAGTCGCGCTCGGCCACAAATCCCCCCGTCTCGAAGGTGCGGCTGAAGAAGGATTTCATGCCGTAGTAATGATCCTGCTTCCACGAGGGCACCTCGGGATGGTCGTGGCATTGCGCGCAGGAAATGTTGACGCCGAAAAACTTGACGCTGACGTCCACCGTCAGCTGGTCGAGATCCTTCGCACGTTCCTTGAGGAAAGTCTGGGCGCCCTTGGTCGCGTTGTTCTCCGGATCCGCCAGAATGATTTCCTTAAAAATCCTGTCCCAAGGGCGGCCCTCGCCCAGCGCCATCTCCAGGTACGGCCGCAGCCCGCGGTCCTTGCCGTCGGAAAGCAGCCAGTCAAACTCGATGATCTGGTGGCGCAGGAACGAAGGGCTGGCCGAGAGCTGTTCCACCAGCCGGGCGCGCTTGTCCGCGTCCTTGGAGGCCACAAACACGCGAACCTCCGCGGCCGTGGGGATGCGCCCGCACAAATCCAGCGTGACACGGCGAATGAACCCGTGGTCATCCACCGAAGGCGCGGGCGTGATGCCGCCGGCTTTGAGTTTCAAACCCACGTAATGATCCACCACCCCGGCGATGCCGCGGTCTGCCGGAAGCAGTTTCTTGTCGTCCACCAGTTCCCACCACGGCTTGATGTCCGCCCGGGACGGGGTGCCGGCGGGAAACACGGCACCGGCGCGGATCCATTTTTCAAAGTCCAAAACCACGGCATCGGGCAGCCGCTCATCCGGCGGCATCTTGAGATCCTTGCTGGCGTGGCGCAGCGCCGCCAGCAACAGGCTCTTGGCAGGCTCCTGCAGCACGACGGCAGGCCCGGTTGTGCCTCCCTTGAGAAGCGACTCGCGCGAGTCGAGCTTGAGCTCGCCTTTGACTTTGCGGGCGCGCTCGGAGTGGCAATTGAAACACTTGGCGGCAAGCACCGGACGAATCTTTTCCTCAAAGAAAGAGATATCCGCCGGCGCCGCTGGCAACATCCCGGCGCCGTAAACGCCAAGAGTCACTACCGCCCCGACCACCGTGGGGCGAGCGAGTGCGCTCAAAAATCCAATGAGGCCAGGTGGCGTCATGCATTACAGACTGCGCCGGGGTGCGCAATGTTCACTCTGCCTCCATCGGAGCTTGTTGGTGGAAAAAAGGAAAGGGCGGAGCTCCCTTAGCCGGAACTCCGCCCTCCCATCGAGGCATGTCACAGACCTAATTTACTCCCCTCCAAATTCCAATCTCCCTCACCCCATCCTCTGCACGCTTCACCTTCCGCTTCCCACCATCTCATCTTTCTCATCTTCCAATCGCAACCCTCTGTTTTAACAATAGCAGGGTGCGTGCCAGACACGGTGGCGCTCAAAAGGCCCATGTTTTCGCGCAACCAGTTTAAGTGGGCATATTGTCGCGGTGCATGCTGCGTGCCCTTGGCGCGCGCCGCGTGAAAATCCCTGCGCAAAGGCCGGATGCTTGGGGTGGCTGGAGTTTGCCGCGCCACCTGCGGGGTCATTTGCTGGCGTCTTGCTGGTGAGCGGGTTCAATCAGCTCCACCTCGTAGCCTTCGGGGGCATCGATGAACGCGAAGCCGCCGCCGCCTTCCCGATAAACCGGTCCGTCGCTAAATGTCATGCCATGGGCGGCCAAGTGCCGTCCAAATGCCTCCAAGCTGTCCACTTCGAAGGCCAGATGCACCAGATCGGCCTGCACATGCACCGGGCCGCTGGAGGGGAAGCTGCAGAGTTCAATGAGTTCATCGCTGTTGGGAGTGGCCATGAACACCAGTTCCGAGCCGCGGGGCGACTGGTGCCGGCGCACTTCGCGCAATCCCAGAATCTCCGTGTAAAACTTCACCGTGCGCGCCAGATCATCCACGCGAAAGCGCGTGTGCAGCAGTTTCTTCACAATCGTCATGGCGCCAGCCTAGTCCGCGCCGCCCCCAAGGCCAACGGATATCTCGCTTGCCTTGCGCCGGGCGGGCGCCAAGGATTGTGCCGTGAATCGACTCACCCTTTCCCCTCGCGCGGCGTGCGCTTTGTGGGCGTTGGCCGCGGCGGCCGCAGGCGCCGCAGAATCGCCGCAGCTGGTGCTTGATCGCATTCCACCCGTGCCCGAAGCGTTGCGCCAGTCTGCCGAGCCCTACCTCAACATGGCCGGCGTGCAATTCATGGGCTGGCACCCGCAGCGCCGCGAGATGCTGATTGCCACCCGCGACGCCGGTGAAAACGCCACGCACCTGCATGTGCTGAGCGCGCCCGGCGCCGCGCCGCGAGCGCTGACGCGCGGAAGTGAACCGGTGTACTCCGGAGTGTTTCACCCGGTCACCGGCCAGCAGGTGCTCTTCTCGCAGGACAAGGGTGGCAACGAAGTGTACCAGCTGGGCCGCGTGCATTCCGAAGCCCCGAATCCCGTCCCCATCCTGCTCACCGATGGCGCAAGCCGCCACACGGGACCCAAGTGGTCGCGCGACGGGCGTCTCGTGGCGTTCCTTTCCCCCAAACGCAATGGCCGCGACAGCGATCTCTACATCATGGATCCCGTGCGGCCGCAGGAGGCGCGCATGCTCGCGCAACTGGAGGGCGGGGGCTGGAGCATCGCGGATTGGTCGCCGCAGAATGAGGCGCTGGTGCTGCTGGAGTACGTGTCCATCAACGAGAGCTACCTGCATCTGGTGGATGCCGGCACGGGGCGGCGCTCGGCCATCACGCCGCGTGGCGGGCAAAAAATCGCCCGCGGGGGCGCGCGCTTTGGTTCGGACTTGGCCACGCTCTATTACACGGCGGATGCCGACTCGGATTTTCTGCAGCTCTTCAAGCTGGATCTCAAGACGGCGACGGCGAGCGCGCTCACTCCCGAACTAGGCTGGGACGTCGAGGACTTTGAGGTCTCTCCCGACGGCAGAACCATTGCCCTTGTCGTGAATGAAGACGGCTTCGGGCGCCTGCAACTGCTCGACACCGCGACGGGAAAGCTGCGGGTGCCCCCCGGGCTGCCCCGGGGCATCATCACCAATCCCCAGTGGCGCGCCGACGGGATGGAGCTGGGGTTTGGGCTGCAGGCGGCCGATTCGCCCGGCGACGCGTATTCCTACAACACCGCCACGGGCCGGCTGGAACGGTGGATCCAGAGCGGCCTTGGCGGGCTGGACGTGAAATCGTTCATCCATCCCACGCTGGAGAAGGTCAAGAGCTTCGACGGCCGCACCATCCCCATGCTCGTGTATCTTCCCGATGCCCGGAAGTTTGGAGACCCCGCGCAGCGCCCGGTGGTGGTCAGCATCCACGGCGGCCCCGAGAGCCAGTCGCGACCGGGCTTCCTGCGGCAGCACAACTACCTGCTCAACGAACTGGGCATCGCGCTGGTGTACCCCAACGTGCGCGGCTCCAGCGGCTACGGCCGGCGGTTCCTGCTGCTGGACAACGGCCTGTTGCGGGGGAACGTGTTCGCCGACATGGACGCGGTGTTAAACTGGATCTTCCAGCACGACCGGCTCGACGGCGAACGCGTGGCCGTCATGGGCGGCAGCTACGGCGGATTCATGGCGCTGGGCTGCATGGTGCACTTCAACAGCTTCCTGCGCTGCGGGGTGGACGTGGTGGGCATCTCCAACTTTGTGACCTTCCTCAACAACACCGAGGCCTACCGGCGCGACCTGCGGCGTGTCGAGTACGGCGACGAGCGCGACCCCAAGACGCGCGAATTCCTGCAGTCGCTCTCGCCGCTTCAAAATGTGGCCCAGATTTCGCGCCCCCTCCTGGTGGTCCAGGGCGCCAATGACCCCCGGGTGCCGGCGACAGAGAGCGAGCAGATGGTGAAGGCGCTGCGCGCGCAGGGCAACGAGGTGTGGTATCTGCTGGCCAGGGACGAGGGCCACGGGTTCCGCAAGAAGGGCAACGCCGACCGGCAGTTTCTGGCGACGATCCAGTTTCTAAAGCAACATCTGCTGGACGACCCGCCGCCACCGCGCAAGCCCCCCACGCCACCGGCCTCGCCCTAATGCCTCAGCCTCTTTAGAGCCTGCCAATCATCGCCTCGCCGTAGGAGTAGGGAGGCGGCTTGGTGAACCGGCCGTTTTCGCGCTTCTCCCACGCCTCCTGCGCGTCCTTGAAACCACCGGTGTACCACTTCGGATCCCAAACACCGGTCATGGGAATCTGGCTGGCGTGGCCATCGGCCCAAAGCAGAATGCAGAAATTCTGATTGCGGAAGATTTCCTCCAGCATCGTTTCGGAGTTGTCCGAGGGCGCCTTGTCAGGGTTGTAGCTTTTATGCTTGGGGTTCAGGACCTGCGCATCGTTGGCGAAGGCGTAGCAAGGCACGTCGCCGTCGCCGTTGATGGTGGCCTCGTAGTGATCCTGCGCCAAAATGGTGGTTGCCGGGTTCACGTAGGTGGAGAGCTCGCGCGCCAAGCCCGTCTGGCTCACCTCGAAGTTGGCCACCTCGTCGCTCCAGAAGGCCGCGACGGCATTGAAGGCGTAGTCGGTGTACACGTGCCCCTCGGCGCGGGTGCCGTCCACCTCGTAGGTGGAAGTATTGCGGGTGTGCGGCGAGCGAAACGCCTTCTTGTCGATCTCATACATGCAGCCCCAGTAGTAACGCAGCGGGTCGGAACTGCCGCGCCAGTGGCCGCCGTTGGAGCGCCGCGCACCGCGCCCGCCGTTGTTGTTCTGGTAGTCGGCAATCAGCAGGCCAATCTGCGAGAGGTTGACCATCGAGGTCTTGGTGCGGGCCTTCATCCACGCGCTGGAGATGGCCGGCAGCAAAAGCGCCCAGATGATGCCGATGAGGAAGAACGCCATCATGATTTCGATGACGGTGATCCCGGCCTGCCCTGCACGGCGACAAACAATCCCTGCCCGGATGCCGCCACCCTTTTGGAATGTCGGGCGCGGCATGCCGGCTTGCAGCTCGCGATTGGGAAATCGAGGTTTGATGCTACACCGCACGTCGCGATGCGGATTCTCCGCACATTGACCCGAGCAAGGTAGAGCGACCGGCCTCCATTTGCAAAAAGTATCCGAACCCAACCCAGAAAAAATGTGGCGCCGATGGAGATCCCCGAAGGGCTTTCCGCTTGACTTGAAGAAAGCGTGGATTCGCCCCGGTGGCGCTCCTGATTCAGAAGCGCCCGGTGAGGGACTTGGAGTAGTTGTAGGGGGGCGGCTGGGTGTAGCGCCCATTCTCCCGCCGCTCCCAGCCCTCCTGCGCGGCGTCCACAAGGCCGGTGTACCACTTCGGATCCCAAACGCCGGTGATGGGCAGCTGGCTCACATGGCCATCCCCCCACAACAGGGCGCTGAAATTCTGATTGCGGAAAATCTCCACCAGCATCGTTTCCGAATTATTGCCCGGAACCAGGTCGGGGAGGAAGTCCTTGTGGTCGGGGTTGAGCGCGTTGCGGTTGTAGTCAAACGCGTAACAGGGCACATCGCCATTGCCATCAATGGTCGCCTCAAAATGGTCTTGTGCAAGAATGGTTATCGACGGATTCACGTAGGTGGAAATCTCGCGCGCCATCCCCGTGCTGCTCACCTCAAAGTTGGCCACCCCGTCCTCCCAAAACGCCGCCACGGCGTTGAATCCGTAGTCGGTGTACACATGCCCCTGCGACCGGGGGCCGTCCACCTCGTAGTCCGAAGTGCTCCAGGAATTGGGCGAATGAAACGCGCGCTTGTCGATCTCGTACATCGCGCCCCAGTAGTAATGGTAAGGGTCGGCCGTGCTGCCCCAATGCCCGCCGTTGGTGCGCCGTGCGCCGCGTCCGGAGTTGTTGTTCTGATAGTCGGCAATCAGAATCCCGATCTGGTGAAGGTTGCTCAGCGAGCGTTTGGTGCGCGCCTTCATCCACGTACCCGACATCGCCGGCAGCAGGAGCGCCGTGATGAGGGCGATGAGGAAGAACGCCACCAACACCTCGACAAGGGTGATCCCCTGCTCCCCCCTCCGACAATGCCCGGCCCCGGCCCGAACCCTGCCGCAAGAAGTCTGGCTTGAGAGAGTTCGGGTGGTGGGTTTTCGCCTTGAACCAGTTGGGTTAATAAAACAAATATCGCCCTGAAAAAACTTGCCCTATTGGACGCGGAAACCCGCGCCGGGTTTCATGAAAAAAACTCACCCCATCTCCCGCCACTTCGCCAGCGACAACAACGCAGGCATCTGCCCCGAAGCATTCGCGGCCCTGGCACACGCCAATGCCAACCACGCTGTCGGCTATGGCGGCGACCGTTGGACAAGCCGCGCCTGTAATCTTATCCGAAAGACCTTCGAGACCGATTGCCAGGTTTTCTTCGTTTTCAACGGTTCGGCCGCCAATGGACTCGCGCTGGCGAGCATCTGTCGCAGTTACCACTCGGTACTTTGCCATGAGGTGGCCCATGTGGAAAACGACGAATGCGGTGGGCCCGAGTTTTTTACGGGCGGCGCCAAGCTGCGCTGCCTGCCCGGCAAAGGCGGCAAGCTCACGCCACAGGTCATTACCAGCGCCCTGTCGCAGCGAACCGACCTGCATTTCCCAAAGACCCGCGCGATTAGCCTCACGCAGGCCACGGAGATGGGAACCGTGTACACCCCCGCCGAACTGCGCGCCATTGCCAAGGTCGCCCGCCGGAACGGACTGGGCATCCACATGGACGGCGCGCGCTTTGCCAACGCCCTCGCAAGCCTGGGCGTGCCTCCCAAGGCCATCACTTGGCAGGCTGGGGTGGATGTCTTGAGTTTTGGCGCCACAAAGAACGGTGTCCCTGTGGGCGAGGCGGTGGTGTTTTTCAACCACGCGCTTGCCAGCGAATTTGAATGGCGGGCCAAACAAGCCGGCCAGCTCGCGAGCAAGATGAGGTTTATCGCGGCGCCGTGGGTGGGCTTGCTTTCCGGAGGGGCATGGCTTCGCCATGCGGCGCACGCCAACCGGATGTGCCGGCTGCTCGCACGGCGACTCAAGCGCATTGCGGGGGTTCGTCTGCTGCATCGGCCCCAGGCCAACGCGGTCTTTGTCGAGCTGCCCCAGGCCATCATTGAGTCCCTGCATCGGCAGGGCTGGCATTTCTATACGCTCACCGGCCCCACGGAAGCGCGGCTGATGTGCGCGTGGGACACCACGCCGAGCGATGTGGAGGCATTTGCTGCCGACTTAGAAGGGCTGATGGCACCGACTTCGCGGCGGAGGGCGCCGGCCCGCACGCCCAGCCGGGGAAGCAGCCGCAGCGCCCACTAGCCGGACGCATCCAAAGGCAAGGGCTCTGCAGCCCCGGATTGTCCTCGCAATCCGGACTTGCCCGGTTTAGCCCGTGGGTGTAGCCACCTTATCTGGGTTGAGTGCCCCCCTTACCTTGCGGCGCCGCTCATTGCGGGGAGTAAATGGGAAGTCCTAAACGTCTATCTGCCATGAAAAAGTTCCTGTTCCTCACGGTATTGGCTGGCGCCCTTTTTGCGCCCGTCCCCTCGGCCCAGGCGGCGGGGCTGATCATCGTTGATGATGTCATCATCATCCCCCCGCCGCATCCCATCCCGGTGCCGCGCCCGCCCATCATCATCCCCCCGCCGCGACCCATCCCGCATGTCTTTGCCCCGCTGGAGCTGCGCGAGGAGAAAGTCACGGTCAAAATCAACGAGCGCGTGGCCAACACGACGGTGGAGCAGGAGTTTTTCAATCCCAACTCCAGCGTGCGCGAGGGCACGTTCTTTTTCCCGGTGCCCAAGGGCGCGGCGTTGCAGGATTTCCAGATGGAAATCGGCGGCAAGATGGCCAAGGCTGAGCTGCTCAAGGCCGACAAGGCCCGCGAAATCTACACCAGCATCGTGCGCAAGATGCAGGATCCAGCACTCCTGGAGTTTTCCGAGCAAGACCTCTTCAAGGTGCGCATCTTCCCCTTCGAGCCGCACGGCAAGAAGCGCATCAAGCTCAGCTACAACCAGGTGCTGCGCAACGACGCGGGCTTGGTGGAGTACAGCTTCCCGCTCTCGCCGGCGCGGTACTCGGCCACGCCCATCGAAAATCTCTCCATCAAGGTGGAGATTGACTCGTCCGTTCCCATCAAGGCCGTGTACTCGCCCTCGCATGAGGTGGAGGTGAAGCGCGACGGAGCCAAGCGCGCCGTGGCGGGCCTGGAAGCTCGCGGCGTGCGCCCGGAGCAGAACTTCAAGCTCTACTTCTCTCCCGAGAAGAAGGACGTGGCGGTCAACCTCATCACCCACCGCGAAGGCGACGACGACGGCTACTTCCTGATGCTGGCTTCTCCCGGCATTGACGGCGGCGCGGGCAAGGTGGTGGAGAAAGACATCGTCTTCGTGCTGGACACATCGGGCTCGATGGCGGGCGAGAAGCTCGAGCAGGCCAAGAAGGCGATGCTCTTCTGCGTGGAGAATGTGAATGACGGCGACCGCTTCGAGATTCTGCGCTTTGCCACGGAGACCGAGCCTCTCTTTGACAAGCTGATGCCGGCCGACAAGTCCAACCGCAACCGCGCGCGCGACTTCATCAAGGCTTTGAAGCCCATTGGCGGCACCGCCATCAACGACGCGCTACAGAAGGCGCTGAGCATGCGCCCGTCGGGGGACACGCGCCCGTTTGTCATCGTCTTCCTCACCGATGGCCGCCCCACCGTGGGAGTCACCGGCGAAAATGAAATTGTGAAGAACGTCACCGACAAGGCCGGCAAGACGCGCGTGTTCTGCTTTGGCATCGGCACCGACGTCAACGCCCATATGCTCGACAAGATCACCGAGGCCACCCGCGCCTCCAGCCAGTACGTCACTCCCAACGAGGACATCGAGGTCAAGGTGTCGAGCTTTTACACCAAGATCAACGCGCCCGTGCTCTCGGATCCCAAGCTCAAGTTCCCCGAGGGCATCCGGGTGAGCGCGCTCTATCCCAACCCCCTGCCCGACCTCTTCAAGGGCGAGGAGCTTCTGCTGGTGGGGCGCTACAAGGGCGAGGGCAAGGGTCATGTGCTGTTGGAAGGCAGTGTCAATGGCAAGAACACGCAGCATGAACTGGCGGTGACGTTCCCCGCCCGCAGCGACCACGACTTCATCCCGCGCCTGTGGGCCACGCGCCGCGTGGGCTATCTGCTCGACGAAATCCGCCTGCATGGCGAGAAGCAGGAGCTCAAGGACGAGGTCACGGAACTCGCCCGCAAGTACGGCATCGTCACGCCGTACACGGCCTATCTCATCATCGAAGATGAGAAGCAGCGCAATGTCCCCGTCGCCACCCGCACGCTGAGCAACTTCGAGGCAGACCGCGAAGTGGTTCGCCAGGCGGCCGAGCAGTATCGCGCGTTGAAGGCCGACAAGGCCGGCGATCTGGCCGTGGCCAGCGCACGCTCCGGGCAGGCTCTCAAGGAGGCCAAGAACGCCGACGGATTCCGCCTCAGCAACCTCGAGGCCGCGCAGGGCAGCTTTGGTTATCAGGGCGGCTTGGGTGGTGGCGCCGGTGGGCTCCCCAAAGCAGCAGCACCCTCCGGTCCGGGCGCGCACTTCTACAATGCCGCCCGCCCCGGTGAAGGTGCCGCGGGCCGCGCCCGTGTGGTCACCCAGCCCATGCAGTTTGTCGCGGGCAAGAACTTTGCCCAGAACGAACGCGCCTGGGTGGATACCGACGTGCAGAAGGCCGGCAAGGATGCCGTGCGCCAGCGCGTCAAATTCAACTCCGAAGCCTACTTCACCTTGCTCGCCAAGGAGCCCAAGGCCGCGCAATACCTGAGCCTGGGCCGCAATGTCCAGTTCATCCTCAACAACGTGCTCTATGACATCTATGAAGACGTTTCCAAGAACTAGCGCGCGCCGCCTGCCGGCGACCGCCCTGCTGCTTGCCATCGCCGCCTCGCCCCTCGGGGCGGCACTCTGCCCCGGGGAGGGCATCCAGCCAAGCCCCAGCCAGCCTTGTCTGGATCCGGCGACGGCGCCAACGGCCGTTGCCGCTCCAGCCCAGCCGGCGCCCAACGGGGGCAAGGCGTACCCCGCGCACTGGGGCGAGCCGCCGCGCATTCAGACGCGCGATCTGCGTCCCCTTCCCGGCGGTTACGGACAGGGCAGCGGCACGCTGGCTCGCTGGATTCAAGAAAACTTGGATGCCGATGCCAAGGATCCCAACCGCGCCAAGACTCCTCCAAAGGTTGAGCCTCCCAAGAATGAGCCTCCGGCCAAAGGCAAGGATCCCGCGCGCAAGCCATTCCCCGCGCACTGGGGCGAGCCGCCGCGCATTCAGACACGCGATCTGCGTCCCCTTCCCGGCGGTTACGGACAGGGCAGCGGCACGCTGGCTCGCTGGATTCAAGAAAACTTGGATGCCGATGCCAAGGATCCCAACCGTGCCAAGGACGCCGGCGCGGCCAATCCTGATTTGGTCATTGTGAAGGCGGCGATGGAGGCTTGGGCCAAGGCAAAGGAAGCCAGCGGCGGCAACTACAGCTACACGGTGGGTTTCCAAAGCGCCTTCGGGTTCGGCCAAACCACCACCCTTGTCGTGGCAGGAAACAAGGTGGTGGAGCGCAGGTTCGAGGAATTTAACCGCAACGAACCGCCGCAACCGCCCGACCTCAATCAGGGCGCGGCGCCTCCCAATGGGTATCTGGAGAAAGGTGCGGCCGTGGGCAAGAATCCCAAGGGCGCGCCTGCGCTGACGCTCGACCAAGTGTACGCCGATGCTCTCAAGATTGCCTCCCTGCCTTTGCCGGAGAACGAGCGCCGGTTTGTGCGCGTCAACAAGGAGGGGCTCTTGCTCTCCTGCTTCACGGTTGACCGGCGCATCCGCGATAATGCGCCCATCAAGGGCATCCACCTTGATACCATCACGCTGGCTCCTGCCAAAAAGGCCGAGGGGCAGCCCTCCCCCGCGGCCCCTGCGGCTGCGCAGGCAGATCTGGCTCCCAAGGTTCATTCCGGCCATTTCGTGTCCAACCAATACCGTGCGCAGGAGGCGCTTTCCCTTGCGGTGTTCACCACCTTGGATGAGTTCAACAAGGCCTTTGGCACGGCGGCTTTTGGCTTGGGCCCCGCCCGCGCACGGCTCGATTACGTGGATGCCACGTCGTTCGCCAACGGCCGGGTGGTGGCGGCGCTGATCCGGCGCGACCACACACCGCACAAGTACACCCTCGACAATGCCTCCCTGACGGACGAAGGCGAGCTGCTCTTGCAACTGCGCTCCGAGGGCCAGCCCAGTCCCGATGCGACCTTCGCCTCGCCGCTCGTGGTGTCGCTCGCACCGGCCGGTGCCAAGACGGTTCGCTTCGTCGAGAATGGCGCCCAAGTGGGCAAGGTTGCCGTTCCCAAACTCGAAGCAGCGCCGCAAGTCATCGAAGCTGCCAATCCCGGCAAGGCGCCCGCGCGCAAGCCATTCCCCGCGCACTGGGGCGAGCCGCCGCTCCGCCAGACGCGTGATCTGCGTCCCCTTCCCGGCGGTTACGGACAGGGAAGCGGCACGCTGGCAAACTGGATCCAGCAAAACCTGGATGCCGATGCCAAGGATCCCGACCGCGCCAAAAAAGCTCCGAATGTTGAGCCTCCCAAGAATGAGCCTCCGGCCAAAGGCAAGGGGCCTGCGCGCAAGCCATTCCCTGCGCACTGGGGCCCGCCGCCACGGATCCAGACCATGGACATTGGCCCCTTGCCCGGCGGTTACGGACAGGGCAGCAGCACTCTAAGAAACTGGATTCAAAAGAACCTGGATGCCGATGCCAAGGATCCCAACCGGGGCAAGCAGGAGCCTCAAAAGAATACGCAGGCGGAAATCGAAAGGGTGCAAAAGCGCATTGCGGAGATTGAGGACTTGATGAAGCGCGCCCGCTTCACCAAGGAGGGCTTTGAAAAGATCTCGGCTGAACTCAAGGATCTCAAGGTGCTGCTCATCAAGCTTCAGTCTGACAAGGAGCGCGCCCCCGCCAATCCTGCGACGCCAGAGCCTCCCAAGGCGCAGGGTGGGGCCAGCCCACAAGCAGAGATTGCCGCCATCGAGAAGCGCATCGTCGCCATCCACAGCCTTAAACAAATCGCGCGGTTCACACCCCAGGGCTTGGCCAAAATCGACGCAGAACTGGCAACGCTTGAGGCGCGCCTTGCTCAGTTGCGCGCGGGCGCCGCCCCCGACGCGCCCGCCGGGCAGCCCGAGCGCGAGCGCCCCCCCATCAGCGCGGCATTCGCCAAACTGCACCCCGCTGGTTCGTACGCGCCGGGCGAATTGCTCGTGGGCTTGAAGCCCGATGTGGACAAGGCCGATGCGCAGAAGGCCCTCACCGAGTCCGTGCCGGGCCTCACGGTGGTGACCACCCTTGTTAACGACACCATTTTTCACGTACGCCTGCCTGCCGATACCAATGTGGAACAGGCGATGGCGCGCCTCAAGGCCGCCCCATGCGTTCGCTACAGCGAGCTTAACCAGATTGTTTCCATCCCGGCTCCCGTGCGCGAGCGCTAGGGTGCGCCCCCCGGCTTGACCGGGCGCCGCGCTCTTGTCAGAATCGCGCGTATGTCCAATCCCATCCTGCTCTTGGGCGCCATTGGCTTCGTCGCCGCCGCCACCCAAGTCTCCGCCGCGCTGCACGCTTTTGACAAGCAACGGCTCACGGGCGAATTCTGGAGTGAGGGTGCCCACATCGGCGACATCAACAAGGACGGCAAGATGGATGTGGTGAGCGGCCCCTACTGGTACGCCGGGCCGGACTTCAAGACGCGCCATGAAATCTATCCCGCCACGCGCCGCTCCAAGAGCACCAAGGATGGCAAGCCCGTGGAGTTTGCCGGTTTCAAGGGCACGCTGGGCAGCGAGAATGAGTACAGCGACAACTTCGTTGCCTACACGCACGACTTTGACGGCGACGGCTGGACGGACTACCTGGTCATTGGTTTTCCCGGCGCGCCGACGGTGTGGTATCAGAATTCGCAGAACCAGCCCGGCCACTGGAAGCGCCATGTCGCCCATGAGGTGACCGACAACGAATCGCCCATCTTTGCCGACCTCACCGGCGACGGCAAACCCGAGCTGGTGTTCCACACCGGCGGGCATCTGGGCTACGCCTCGCCCAACCCCAAGGAGCCCACGGCCAAGTGGGCCTTCCACAAGATTTCGGCCAAGGGCAACTGGCAGCGCTTCACCCACGGCCTGGGCATTGGCGATGTGAATGGCGATGGTCGTTCCGACTTTCTGATGAAGGAAGGCTGGTGGGAACAGCCCGCCTCTCTCGCCGGCGACCCCGAATGGGCGTTCCACCCCGCCGCGTTCGGCGCGGGCGGCGCGCACATGCACGCCTACGATGTCAACGCGGATGGCCGGGCCGATGTCATCACCAGCCTCGCTGCGCACGGCTACGGTCTGGCTTGGTTTGAGCAGCTAGCAGAGAAGGATGAGAAGGGCCATCCCCGGTTCCAGCAGCACACCATCATAGGCAGCAAGCCCGAGGAGAACCCGCAGGGCGTGAAGTTTTCACAGCTCCACGCGGTGGATCTGGTGGACATGGACAACGACGGCGTGAAGGACATCGTCACGGGAAAACGCATCTGGGCGCACGGCCCCGGGGGCGATGCCGAGCCCAACGCGCCCGCGGTGGTCTATTGGTTCCAACTCAAACGCGGCAAGGATGGCAAGGTGGCGTACATCCCGCACAAGGTGGACGACAACTCAGGCATTGGCACGCAGGTGCTGGCCGCCGACCTAAACGGCGACAAACTCCCCGACATCATTGTCGGCAACAAGAACGGCACCTTCGTCCTGCGCCACATCATCGCCATCGAGTAGCCGGCTGCGCCGGGGCAATACCGGCTTCGCCGGGGGGGGGGGCGCAAGCGCCCTTATCGCCACACCGCAGGTGCCCCACCGCAGGTGCCCCACCGCAGGTGGTCAGGCTCTCAAGATCTTGGCAAGGGCCTTCCCCTTGGCCAGCTCATCGACCAGTTTGTCGAGGTAGCGCAGCTCCCGCATCAACGGGTCTTGGATGTCCTCCACGCGGACGCCGCACACGACACCTTTAATCAAGGCACGTGCAGGATTGAGTTTGGGCGCTTTCTTGAAGAAGGTTTCAAAGTCGGTCTGCTTCTTGAGTTGCCCGGCCAACTCCCGCTTGGTGTAGCCCGTGAGCCAGCAAAGGATGGCGTCCACCTCCGCCTTCGTGCGCCCCTTCCTTTCCGCCTTGGCGACATAGAGGGGATAGACGCTGGCGACCTTCATCGCAAACACCCGATGATTTTTGTCCTGTGTTGTCATGTAAAGAGAATGCCTAACGACCGTATCTGTGGCACAGGGTCAGGCGTTTAGCTCATTCGTAGTGAGTCCACATACGGACGACCTTAATGGTGCGTTCGGCCTCGTAAACCTGATACACCAAGCGATGTTGGATGTTGATACGGCGTGAATAAGCCCCCGCCAAATCGCCAATCAGCTTCTCGCAAGGCGGAGGGCTCTGGAAGGGACTCTTGGCGATGATGTCGAGAAGACGCTGAGCTTGTGGTCGGAGATTGGACGACGCAATCTTCTTTGCGTCTTTCTGCGCCTGTTTGGTGTAAACGATGGACCAACTCACCAGCTTGGATTCGCGGAGGATTTGTTGAGCGGTTCGGCCAATCCCTTGCGGATGGAGCCGCGCATCCCGGGAATGGAGATGAGGTAAAGCGTCTCTTGGATGCTGCGCCAGTCGGCCTCTGACACGAGGACGGCATTGGAGCGCTTGCCGGTAATCTGGATCGGTTCGTGAGAGTCAGCGGCCTCATCGAGAAGTTGGTAGAGCTTGGAACGGGCCTGGGTGACGGGGAGTGAAGTCATGCCAGAAGCGTGCGGGAAAGCGTGCGCCTTGTCAAGACGCGCAGAGAGCGCCAAGTTCGCTCGGATCATAGTCGTCCATATCTTGATGGGTGGAGGTTGGCTTAGGAGTGAGCGCTTTCAAGGCACGTGCCCAGTCGCTGAGCGACAGGTCCGCAGGATGCCGTCGTTCGCTTCCCGCGGGGTCAGGCCCTTTGTCTGAGGTGTTGAATCCATGATTCAAACCTCGGCTCTGGCCCTTCGCCTAGATTGGCATTCGTGCCCTCCGCGTTGACCGAACGAAAAGTGGTGCTACCGATCGGAGACTGCCCAAGAACATAGTAGCGAATCAAGCCTGTGGTAGTGCTCCGGATGATCGCGCTAAAATAAGGCGCCAGAACGGGCGGGCGGGCGGGAGTGAAGGTGGTCGGATCGAATGGTGGAGGGTTGGGATATTCGACTACGTAGTATCGTCGTGATTCATCGAGAGCGCCGGCGTGCATTCGAAGCTTTCGAGAGTCGGCGGGGTTCACAGGAAGGTTGCGGATCTTGCAAGCAAGGGCGTAAATCACTTCGCACGCCTTTGCCGGTTCAGCATCCCAGTGTTCGATGACAATCTCAACTTCTGAAAATGCGAGATGGGGAAGCACGTAATAAGCGGCGGCATAACAAATGCGTGGCAGTTCAGAAGAACTGCCGTCCGCAGGAGGGTTTCGGAACAAATCTAGTAATCCCATATGTGGTGGTGGTGATGTGCACAGGACCAAAGGACCAACGCATTGGCGACTCGGCTGAGGCGTATCACCCATTATTCATGGCACACGCCTTCGCCCGGACGGCTGTTCCCGTAGGTTCGCTGGCAGGCTACGCCTTGGATGCCGCCTGTCAAACAGCAGTTCAACTCGATTAAAGGCGGATGACAGGGGATCCCCCCTGCGGGGGGGCACCTGCGGTGAGCACTCCTGCGGAGGGCAACAGGGCGAATGATTGCCCCGGCGCAGCCGGTTGCACGGGGCGCAGCCCCAACCCCATGGGAATCGGACGCTGCCCCATGGGAATCGGACGCTGCCCCATGGGAATCGGACGCTGCCCCATGGGAATCGGACGCTGCCCCATGGGAATCGGACGCTGCCCCATGGGAATCGGACGCTGCCCCATGGGAATCGGAGCCTGCCCCATGGGAATCGGAGCCAACCCCATGGGAATCGGAGCCAACCCCATGGGAATCGGTGCTTGCCCCACTCCTGCGGAGGGCCATACCGCCCCTGCGGGGGGCCATACCGGCTGCGCCGGGCTCCTGCGGCGGGCACTGCTGCGCAGAGCCATAGGGAGCGAAGCCCATCATTGCCCCCCTGCAAGGGGTTGCTGGCCGCAGGCCCCACTGCAAGGGGCGCTTGACCCTGATGCTTTGAACCCGCCAAATGCTTCCCATGTTCCGATTGATTTCTTTCACCACTGCATGGTGCATCATCGGTGCGACCACATTGCCCGCCGCAGGCGCACCGCAGGTGCAGGTTGCCGTGCCGCAGGCACCCGCAGGCGTGCTGCCGGTGGGCAAGGATGGCAAGGTGCTCAACACCGACTTTGAGAAGGGGGACTTGTCGGATTGGACGGCCACGGGCGCGGCGTGGAAGCGGCAGCCGGTGAAGGGCCCCATCGATCCCAAGCGCAAGTATGGCGAGGGCAAGCTGGCCAATCATCAGGGGGATTTCTGGATTGGCGGCTATGAGTTTCTGGAGGATGCGCCCACGGGCACGCTCACCAGCGCGGCTTTCCGGGTGACTCATCCGTGGGCGACGTTCTTGGTGGCGGGCGGCGCGCACGCGGGCACGCGCGTAGAACTGGCGCGGGCCGACACGGGCAAGGTGTTTTACACAGCGCGCGGCCACGATACGGAAACGATGCAACCGGTGGTGGTGGATCTGGCGGCGCAGAAGGATCGTGAAATCTTCATTCGCATCGTGGACGAGGTGACGGGCGGCTGGGGCCACGTGAACTTCGACAACTTCAGGTTTCACAAGGAGCGCCCTGCCCCGCCGCAGGTTGCCGTGCCGCAGGCACCCGCGCCGCCGGTGGACGCGGTGAAGCACGCCGGCCTCTCGGCCGATGAGGTGGTGCGCGCCGCGACGCTCCCGCCGGGTTTTAAGCTGCACGTCTTCGCCGCTGAGCCGGACGTGAAGCAGCCCATCGCCTTCTGCATTGATGACCGCGGACGGCTCTGGGTTATCGAGAACTACACCTACCCGCAGCGCGCGCCCGAGGGCATGGGCACGGACCGCATCCTCGTCTTCGAGGACACGGACGGGGACCACAAGTTCGACAAGCGCACCGTCTTCATGGAGAAGCTCAACCTCGCCAGCGCTATCGAGTATGGCTTCGGTGGCGTGTTCGTCGGTGCTGCGCCGTGGCTGCTGCACATCCCGGTGAAAGAGACGGACAAA